>Ga0075125_10001180_pt1 | contig 12427 bp, 10 predicted proteins | sample AntAceMetag02UKN_FD_69810 | JGI IMG/M metagenome (GOLD analysis project Ga0075125, IMG submission 69810) | Saline lake microbial communities from Ace Lake, Antarctica - Antarctic Ace Lake Metagenome 02UKN | ecosystem: Environmental > Aquatic > Non-marine Saline and Alkaline > Saline | place... | reverse complement strand
ACACCGAAGATTAAAAGTCTCATATTGGAGCCGGGTTCGCCCATTGGAAGTGGACAAGGATTATCGGCAAAGATTACTCGTATAACAGCTAAATTATATAGAACATTAGGTTGTAAGATAGGATATAAAGATAATTATGATACGGTAATTTTTAGAGATAACTCTTTTTTGAATAAGGCACCAATCCTATTTTCGGGAAATAAGCAAATAACTTTTCCTTCTCAACGAGGTAGGGGTGTTCAATGGGAGATTATTCAGGAACAACCTTTGCCTTTCCATGTCCTTTCCGTAACAAGTTATATGGAGATGGGAGATTATTAAGATAATGAAACTTTTGATGTTCACTTTCATTAGGAAAATACATAAGATTTATAGGACGATTATCATCCCTAATTCCATTGATATGATGAGACCTTTCAATAGGTTTAAGATACCGTTTAAGTTTTTGTTCCATAACCAATCGATGTTCCATTACATAACCTTGTTTATTAGCAAAAGGATGATTAGGTTTAAGAATAAAAATATATCCTTGAGCTTTATATTGACCACCTTTCCAACGAGGATGTTTTTTACCTTTGGGAAAACAATAAGCTGTTTTAGATTTAATCATAATTCCCTTTGTTCCTTTATTCCAAGGAATATCACCTTTTTTAAATTCACTTTTTGGCGAAAGATGTATTCCCTTTTTACCTTTATTCCAAGGTATTCTTCCTTTACATATTTGATTGCCTTTTTTAAACATAACATCCTCCAAATTAAAAAGGCAGCTTTCAGCGTTCTAATGAGAATACGATATATTCTCCGCTTACTTACTGCCTTGAGCTTACATAAAAAAATCGCACTCTCATTAGACAATAATAATTATAGCACTAATAACTTAATTTGTCAAGGAGAAACTTAATATGTGTGCAGCATTTTCAAGTGTGGCATTAGCGACAGTTGCGATTGGCACAGCCGCTTTATCAGCAACCGGCGCGATTATGCAGGGTCAGAGCCAAAAATCTGCCGAAGAATATAATGCCCAAGTTGCCCGGCAGGAAGCCCAAGCCTTGCGCGTGTCTACTGATTTCGAGATAGAGCGCCGACGGGAAGAACAGAAAAAACTTGTAAGCAGACAGAGGGCACTTTACGGAAAGGCAGGAGTTCGTTTTTCAGGCTCGCCTTTAACCGTGATGATTGACACCATAGCCTCATCAGAGATGGATTCTGCTGTACTTGATTATAATGCGAAAGTAGGGATTTCAAAAGCTATATCCGAAGCTACATATCGCAGACAATTAGGAAAGGGTTATGTAACAGAAAGTTTTGTTAAGGCAGGTCAAACACTTTTATCTACTGTGGGCAGTTTAGGTTATCAACGATGGGGCAAATGAGGAAACTTTTTATGATCAGAATTATTAGCAAACAATATCAAATTTTCAATCCTATCATCTTGTCTATCTTTAAGACTACCCATGGGGTATTTAGTGCCATTATGATGCACAACTTCTTCAGGTTTCAAATATCGACCAAGATGTTTTTCCATCACAAGGCGAGAACGCAAAACATATCGTCGTTTAGCAAAAGGATGATTGGGTTGGTAAATAACAATGTAACCTTGACTCGTTTTATTTTTACCACCTTTCCATTTCCCACAATTTTTTCCTTGAAGATAGGAACAAATTTTACCTTTATTCCAAGCAGTGCAACCCTTTTTAAATTCACTTTTTGGCGAAAGATGCATTCCCTTTTTATCTTTGTTCCAAGCAGGAGATTTTCCCTTTTTGCTTTTACTAATTTTTTGTTTGCTTTTTTTAGAGTGATGTTTTCCAAGCATAGGATGTTTTCTATTTTTCCAAATATGTTGACCAAGTTTAGGCATATTACCTCCAAAATTAAAGGGCTTCTTTCGGTGTGTTCATCAAAAACGGTTAAGTTTTCGCACCTACTCAAAGCCCATATTTACATAAAAAATCCGCTTTCGATGAACAATAATAATTATAGCACTAACAATTTACTTTGTCAAGCATTTTATTAAAAAAGTAGAGGTGTATCATCGCGAAAATTCCAACTTATCAAAGAATTGGAACATTAACCACCGAAGCTCCCTCTATCAAAGTAAGTGCAGCCGAAGCGGGGAGAGTTGGAGGTGCATTAGAGCGGGCCGGGGCGCAGTTGAGCCAGCAGGCGATACAGGCCTATGGGGCAATGGAACAGGCCCGTAGGTATCAGCAAACGCAAGAGTATGAATTAGGTGCTATAAAAGGAATAAATGACATATTGTTTGAAGAAGGGAAAAATACCGAGAATAGAGGGGATTTTACCAGTTATGACAATCGTACTTCCGCATTGAAAAATGAACTACTTGCGATGACAACAGACCAAAATCTAAAGGACAAACATTCAATCGACTTTGATTTTAAAGTTGCAAGAGGAAAAGCGACTCTTCAAAAGAAATTCTATGAAAATTTAATGGACAAGGGTAGGACTGACTCTTTTGAACTTATAGATACTTATTTGCAAGCATATTCCCAAGTTCATTCAGATACATTTTTGGATAAGATAGATAGCATCATAGATGAAAGCACGCTAAGGGGATTTTGGGACAAAGAATATGCTCATGGGCTTAAAGATGAGAATAGAAAAAATGCAAAGAATATAAGAGAGATGGTTAAAAAACAAAAGGTAAAAGACGAAAAAGTGGCCGAAGAAGATTTGTTACAAAATCAAACTAAAGGGGAAGGGGATTTTTTAATAAACGCTATCAACGGTGGATTAACTTCAACTGGTATTATAGATTCCCAAGCATCGGGTGATGTATCTTTGGAAGTGGCAAAAATGGGACAGTCAATTATGCTTTCATTAAATAATGTAGCGACGAGAAAATCTGATGATAAAGCATATAATAAATTGTATGATGAATATTTTATGCTTGATAGTGGTGATTTAAAAGCGTTAAGAAAATTTAGAATTAGAGTTGGTGGTGAGCATTCAAGGGGTAAATTAACAAAAGAGGATACACTTAGCTTTATGAATAAAACCATAAATCCTCTTGTAGATTTTGAAATCAAGAAAAAACAAAAAAGTCTCTTTGAGAGTAGTGTAGATTTATTTAAAGATTGGGCAAAAATAACCTCTGGCGATACTTCAGCTTTGGTAGTTCCTATGATTAGAGAATTGGCGTTTGGATTAGATAATGATACTATCACCGAAGATAATATAGGCGAGAAAAGTGAAGAGATTTTAAATGATGCGAAGAAAATAGCGAACCCAGAATGGGCTAAATATAAAAAAGATGATGTTCGGAAATTCAGTTCTGGTACTTGGAAGGTAGTCGGATTCAAAGATTCAGGCGAACCTATATGGGAGAAGCAGTAATGGGAATACGAATGACTATGTCAGAACTTATGGAATTAGAGAATAAGCCCTCTGATAAAATTCGTATTAGCCATGATGATTTAATGCGCTTTGATGATGATGTTCCTATTGCCGAAAAGCCAAAGCCAAGATTTTTAGAGCCGGTAAAGGGCGTAGCCAGAGGATTTGAGAACGTAGCGGCAGGTGTTGGTGCGCTTACTTTATGGACTGGCGAAGTTATGACAGACGAAGAACTTGCCGCTGGTAAAGGAATAATAAGAAAAAAATTAGATGTCGTAATAGGTAAGCAACTTACAGAGTGGGGTAAAACTGCCCACGCGTTCTGGCGCAAAGAGGCTCAATTAGGAATAGAGGCGCCCGATCCGGATATATTTCGTGGTACATTTATGCAAAATCCCTCTTGGATTAGAGGGGTAACTATTGTCGCTGAAGCGATACCGTCATTAGCTACGGCCACGGTAGTAACATTTGCTACTGGTAATCCTGTCGCCGGGGCGGCCTCATTAGGTTTGGTAGAAGGCTCGGATCAATATGTTGAGGCTCGGGAAGCCGGAAAATCTGTCGGATTCTCAAGTGGCATAGGCGTTATATCTTCCATAGGTAATACCATTTTAGAGATACTCCCGCTTACCCGATTTCTTCGTGGCGGATCAAAGAAGTTAGTGAAGGATATATTTATTGGCGCAATTCAAGAAGGCGGAGAGGAAGTCGCCCAAGCACTTTGGCAAAACAGTATTGCCCGGCTTGGATATGATAAGACCAGAAATTTAACCGAAGGAATGGTTGAAGGATTTATTGGTGGGGCTGGAAGTGGGGGCCTTATTGGAGGTATTACTTCTGGTAGAGGTATTAAAACCGATACCCTGATAGAAGAAGCTAAGGAAAAAGGCATTACTGAAAAGCAGATAGATACTATGCAGGAAATAGTCAAGGATCAGGTGGTTAATAACGCTGAAGCCATAGAAGGGGCCATATCCGGCGAAAAAGTCGTACCAGCGAAGCCTGTGGTAGCTAAACCGCCTATTGTAGAGGGGGTAGCCCCCCCAAAGGCAGAGGTAGCGCCTAAAGTAATTCCTTTCGCACAACGAATACAGGAAATCAAAGATAAGTTTAAGCGCCCCGTAACGATAGCCAAGAAAGAAGTTAAAGCAGTTCAGGAAGAAATTATCAGGGGACTTGAAGCGTCTGAATTAGAAGCGGCGGATAAGGCGAAGTTTATCAAGACAATCAAGAATATCCAAACACAGGAACAATTAACAAAAGCCTTGCCTGAAATAGAAGCGAGAATGGTTAGACTAGAAACTGCTAAAAGCGTAAGAAGTCTTAAAGGTAAAATTACCAAAGCCCTAAAAAAGACAAAGGTCAAAAAAGTAGCTGGTAAACCAGTAGGAAAGTATACCGCAGAAGTTCAAGAAGTTCTTGACTTAATGCGACAGACATCTAAACTATCTAAAAATGAAGCGCAGGCCATTATACAGCAGAACATAGAAACAAGCGAAGGTTTATTGCCTACCGAAGATATTAGGCTTAAAAACGAACTCCTATCACTTGTATCCGGGCTTGATGAAAAGACACCGGCATCTTTACAAACAACACTTGATACCATACAAGATATGAAAAGGACTGGTAAACTTGCGCGGAAACTACAACGCCTTGAAAGAACCGAAGATATAATCAATAAGAAAAAACTTGTTGTAGACCAAGTTACTGGCGGCAAGGGTATAAAGGCTGGCAGGGAAACCGTGGGAGCAAGGAAAACCACGAAAGAGCAGTTTCAATCTACAATGCGCGGACTTGGTTCAAAGATGATACTGTCTTGGCGCGGGCTTATGGAAACGCTTGAATTTAATGCGGGAGTAGAAAATAAGGTTCTTGGAGATGAATTTGATACGTTAGACCAAGATAATAAATACAAAGCCTTTACCGAAGATTTTACTAATGACCTCAATGATGCTATGGCTGAATCATATAATATAGATAAAGGAAAAGGATTGAAAGGACAGATTGCTTTGCCGTGGAAGATAGGCGCAAAGATAAATGAATTACAGCAAGACGTGAATTTAGGTAAGTTTAAGAACACCGACGGCAAGATAGTAGATTTAGTGTTTACGAAAGATGAGTTAATTAAGAAATGGATGGAACTTCAAGACCCGACACTTAGAGAATCATTTGAAGAGGGTAATAAATTTACCCAAGAAATAATAAATGCTATTGATAAAAAGCTTACCGCTAAAGATAAGGCGTTTGCCCAAAAACAATTCGATATATACAAAAAACAATGGAAGAAAGTCAATCCTATATATAGGGAAATCTTTGGGGCAAATCTACCCTTCAATGAATTTTACTCTCCCATAGCAAGAGAAAATTATAATCTTGATGTATCTAAAGGATTTGGTAGTTTTATCCACGATGCCACAACTCGGTTAGCGGTAACAAGTAAAGCGTTTAAAACAAGGGTAAAAAATGTTCATCCGTTAAAGACACAGAGTAGCATAGCGGTAATGGAACGGCATCTAAAAGAAACTAATTATTTCGTGGCTTGGGCTAAACGAATGAAAGTCTTTGAAGCAGTATTTAAGGATGCGGATGTCCGTGAATCCATAAATCAGGAATTTACAAAACCATTCTTAGGTTCTATTGACAATAGCATAAATGATTTTTCCACAAACGGCAATAGGTGGGCGAGAAGATTAGCCCCTGTTGAGTTTTTTAGGAAGAATTTTACGCTCGGCAAGCTGATGCTCAAGCCCGCGATATTTGCGAAGCAGTTAGTGTCAACACTGGCATATTTGGAAAAGATTGATCCTATACAGCTTACATCAGGTATTGCTGATTTTTGGTCTAATCCACTTGAAAATTATAAAACGCTTCAAAAAGAAAGTGTTCTTATAAGGACAAGAGGCGCAAATATGGAACGTGACATTAAGAACGCTACTACTACAACCGCAGTCAAAGCTTTTACCAAAAAGCAGAATTTTATAAATCTGTTTATGTTGAATGTAAAATCAGGTGATAAGATTGCTATCATACAGGGAAGCTGGGCCATGAGGAAACAGCGCCTATCCGAAAAGGTTGCTAAGCCAGACATCGTAAGGGAGTATGAAAACTTCAGCGCGGAGACACAGCAATCTTCCGACATTTCGAGATTATCCGAAGTCCAAAAGGGAGGCAGTTTTGAGAAGTTATTTACGATGTTCAAATCGTCCCAAAGACAATATCTTCAGAAGGAGTTACAAGTTGTAAAAAGTCTATTTCAAAAAGGCGGAACCACGCCAACGAACATAAAAAAAGTAGCCAAAGTTTTAGCAATATATCATGTTCTTCTCCCAGTGGCATTTCAATATCTTGCTAATTTTGGCGGATGGGAAGATGAGGATAGGCGAGATTATATCAGGGCTGCAATTCTTGGTTCATTTAACGGCTTATTTATATTCGGTGATATTATGGATTCAATAATCAGGAAGGCCCTTAAACTTAGGGTATTCAGCAATGAAGTGCCTATATCTACGATAGCAAATGATGTTATGAGAGCTATGGGTAAGATCGACTGGGATGATATAACCTCTGAGGATGTTGTTGAAGCATTAGGGGAACTTATAGAAGCTGGAGATTCTGTTGGCATCCCGGCATCAGCGATTAAGAATATGTTTATAGGCGTATCGGATATTATAGAAGGAGATATTAAGGCAGGAATCGCTGAGATTTTAGGTTGGTCTTCTCGTACTGTAAAGAAAGAAGAAAAATCGGTACAACCAAAAATTTAAGGAGAATCTTATGTCAGTCGCAACCACGATTAATAAAGTTATTCATAGCGGCAACGATGTCGCTTCCGAATTCGCTTTTACTTTTAAAGTCTTCGCCCAAGCCAATCTTGTAGTTACGCGATACACTATCGCTGATGCCTCTCTTGATGTTCTCGCCTTAACGACAGATTACACGGTTACTCTCACAGACTCCGGCGCGGGCGGTGGCAAGGTTACTTTAGTAGCTGGGGCGTTGTCAAGCGCTTATAAACTCGTCATTGAGCGCCAGCTTACTATTGAGCAGGCTACCGACTATATCGAGAATGCCGACTTTAATGCCGAAACAATAGAGACCTCTTTAGACCGCCTTACTATGATATGCCAGCAGTTAAAAGAGCAGTTAGACCGTATGATTTCAGGCAATATCACAACGGATGCAGGCGTGATTTATACCCCATCTGATTATGCTGTTCCTACAATCGCGGCCGGGGATGCTTTAAAGATTTTACGTGCTAAGACTACCGAAGATGACTATGAATTAAAGACGATGGCACAGGTCGTTGATATAGATGGACTGAGTGCGAAAGCCCTTTGCGCTAATGCCGATACAGTAATGATAGAGGATTCTGCCGATGCTAACGCGAAGAAAAAAGTAACCGTAGATGACCTCTTAAGTGTGAATATTCAAACGGAAAAAACAACTCCTGCGGAAAATGATGTAATTTTGGCAGAAGATTCAGCAGCGAGTTATGCGAAAAAGAAGATTAAAATATCTACTTTGGATAGAAGGCAAGTATTTACCGCAAATGGTTCTTTTACTACTCCTGTCGGAGTTACTCGTATATTCATTACTGGTTGCGCTGGAGGTGGAGGTGGTGCAGGAGGTAATAATAACAATCCGGGGGGAGCAAGTGGTAAAGGCGTTACAAGTTATCCTATCACCGTAACAGCTGAGACCGAATATGATGTAACTATTGGTGCTGGTGGAGCCAGTAACAATGATGGAACTGATTCGGTATTTGAGGGATTACTAACTTTAAAAGGTGGAGAGCACGGGATAAATGGTGGTGCTGCTGGCACTTCCCAACCCACAGAAATAGGTCTTAGTATTGCTGGATTACTTTTTGCCGATGGTGGGTCGGGTGGTAGTGGAATGTTTGGTGGTGGCGGTATCGGAGGTGCAGCTGCGATAGGAGGAGCTGCCACAGGATATGGTGCTGGAGGTGGTGGAGGAGGAGATACTCATGTAGGCGGTGTTGGAACCATAGGATTTATAATAGTTGAATATTAAAAAAGGAGGAGTTATGAAAAAGTTGTTTGTAGTATTATTATTGACCGCATTTTTAGTGTCTCCCGTAAATGCGGCTCAAGTATTAACGGAAGTATTAGCGGAGACGACTTTAACAAATGCTGTCTCAAGTGCAAGTGCGACTTTCTATACAGGGGATACGGATAAATTAACCGTATTCGTTGAATATAGTCAAACTAACAGTGAGGCGGTTTCGGTTGAAATGTCAGTTTCATATAATAATGACGACTGGCTAAATGCTAATTTTTATGATTATACATCAGGATTGGCGATAACGACTTCCGAGGGAATATCAACAAGTATTTGGTACTACCTTTACTGGGTGAATGATTTATCCGTTCCTTATGTAAAAGTATCAGTAACTGGCACAGGGACATGGGGGGCTACTTCAACATCAGCGGTAACTTTATACGCAGTGCAAGATAACTAAAATAATGTCAACAAAATAAGGAGGAAATCGTGGAACAACTTATTATCCAATTAAAGGCGGCGCTTGACGCTATTATTAAAGGGGTGGCGTCGCTTAGGGCGGACAGTAGCAAGGTTACTGAGGTAAGTAAAAAACAGGACGAAGTGGCGAAGATTCAGGGAGAGAAACAGATTGACCTTGATAAGAGAGAGGCAGATGTCAGGAAGATTGAAGATGTCGCCAAGTTAAAAGAAGATGCGCTTGCTTTAAAAACCGAGAATGAAGAAACAGGGAAAGCGTTAATTAAAGAGAAGGTGGACATCAAGCAATATGTCAAAGATGAGATGGCGAAAATTAAAGAAGTGAGAAACGGTATTATGGTGGAAAACAAGAAGATTGCGAGCCAGTGGGATTTAATCGGCAAAGAATGGGCTGGCATTAAGAAAGACAAGGAAGCTTACAAGGAGAATATGCTTAAAGAATTAAAGGCAAAGTTGGGAATTAAATAATGATAGGGCCAAACATTTTTGACTTTAGATACATTTTTCACGATGTAGGTGGACATCAGTTATCCTTTGAAGCTTCTAATCAGGATACTACTGATGCTACGAAACAATACTTTGGCTTTATTTCGTCTTTCGGCTCATGGATAGTTATGCGTTTTCACATTATAGCTTCGGCGATTAAATATGAATATACCGCAGGAAAAACGAGAACTGATTATGACGCTTTATGGAATGCTAATGGGGTATATATCGGGACATTAACCTTTACGACTTTTGACCAACTTCATAACTTATGAGAAAGATACCTTTACTTTTAATCGGGCTTTTATTCTGCACTCAGGCAATGGCAGGCGATTTTTGCGTCAGATTTCCTACCGGTACGGCCCTCCCCGTCTGGGCCTCCACTGGCGATCTCCTCCCTTACGCAGACGATACCTACGACATAGGCTCCGCTACTTTGGAATGGAAAGACTTATATATCGATGGAACAGGAACATTTGATATAGGAATAGTTGATACTAATTTGTTTTTTAAATATAATTTAATAGGGGTTGAAGGCGAAGAGGAATATAATGAATTATCTTTTAGGTATGGGGATATATGGTTCTTGACCTCTGTTACTATGGATGCCTGCTATACTTTAGCCAATAGCTTAAAAACAGTAATGAACGCCCACGCTGCTGATGGTGCGGAACATTTTAAGGGCGGAAACCCCAGCCCTGATACTGTTAATTTTCCTGTAACCGAAGATAATGCAGATGATTGGAATTCATTAGTCGCATTAACAGATGCACTAACAATCGCTTATGCCAGCCATAATTCTGATGCTGTCGAACCAATACCAACATTCCATAATGCCCAAGCTACTAACCAACAATTACGAGTATCGGGCTATGTCCTTTCATTGTGGCAGATTGTAGATAGATTAAATAATATTAAATATAGATACAACCTGCACGATAATGATGCAGCGGGACATACTACTGGGGGGCTACATCAGGAAGCTAACGCTGATGCTGTATTAGATGGATTTAATTCTAATGTAGGCGGAAGTATGTTTGTTGTCGGGTTTGACACTTTCAGATTTGAAATGCCTATCAGGACAGATACTATTGATGAATATACTACTGACGCAGGAGTAACAATAGAAGGTGTTTTAGTTAAAGATTCTGATATTCTTACCGATAACATAGAACTCTCCGGTGCCTCCATCCTCGCCAATGCCACCGCCTCTGGTATCTTAACTTTAGGTGGGACTGGTGCTACGAATAATCTTGACCTCTTATTTGACTTTGAATCCTCCGCTACTGACATAGGCGTATCTTCTACCGCAGGAACTATGATTGACTGGGGGAGTCTTAATCATCAAACAACTGGTATGTTCGGCATCGGCACAGCACCGAGTTATCCGTTGCATGTGGTAATGGCGGCAGAGGATACACAAGGAATTCATATTGATGGTTTTACAAATGATGCCACTGTTAATTCAAAGGGACTTTATATAAGTAAGCAGACAGCTAATACATCTGCTGGTTCTTTATGGGGAATTCAAGTAGATATTTCAAATGTTGCTGCTTCTCATATAGATGTTGATTTATATGGATTGGAAATAGATGTAGTTAGAACAGGGACTTATTCTGGAATTTTCAGACCTGCTCCGATATATGGAATAAAAGTTAATACTGACCCCGATTATACATGGACATATACAGGAGCGGGTTCTGATTCATTTGCTGAATATGGTCTTTGGTTTACTGGTAATAATTTAGGAACTTTAGTTGTAGATGGTGGAGGAACTATTAGTTATGCCAATTACGGAGGTTATTTTAAGGCAATTTTACAAACCCAAGCTACCGAAACTGCTGGAACTATAAATAAAAATAATTATGCAGGATATTTCTATTCTCAAGTTGCTGATAATTCAGGCACGACAAAGAGTGTAGGAGTATATTCCAAAGCCACAGGCGGAGATACCAACTACGACCTCATGCTCGACGGCGGTGGCAACATAGTAACCAACCTCGCTACTGGTCTACTAACATTTGCTGGTGTTAATGGCACAGCTGGTTATAACGAATCTCTTTCCCTCGACTTTGATACCACAGACGATAGCGTAATCTTTACCTCAAGTGCCACTCTCCTTGACTACTCAGCCCTTAATATTGATACCACAGGCACTCTCGGAGCAGGGGCCGCTACCGTAACTTCACTTGATGCTGGCTCTGGTGCTATTGCTACCACAGGCACAATATCTGATGGAGTAGTTACTTTAGACGATGGTGCATTATCTGGTGTTACCACGATAAATTTAAATGATGGGGATGGAAATACAGGCACTATATCTGTTGATGGTAGTAGTTTAACAATTACAACAACATCTGATGAGATATATTTTGGTAGTAAGGAACTCGATAGGATTAATAGTATTGACTGCACAGCAGGGGAAAATAATAACATAATTGTAGATACTATGACTTTAAGCGGTGGAAGCATAATAGATAGCACAAACGCAATAGATTTTGGTGATGAAAATTTAACAACAACAGGGGATGCAAGTGTTTCAAGACTAGCCCAAACAGGTGCTTCAAGAGCAAGATTCTATAAAACATCTGACCAAGGTATACCATCTTCAACATGGACTACTGTAAATTGGCACGCTGAGAACTATGACACAAGAGGGGAGATGGATATAACAACTAATGAAAGATTTACACCTGACGAAAGCGGATACTATTTGATTTTAGCTCAAGCAAGATTAAATAACGTTCAAGCTGAGGGAGAGTATTTTATCGTAAGAGTTTTAAAAGGAAGCGGAGCAACAGAAATCGCAAGAAGCACTTATAAAACTAAAGCAATCAGAGGCTCGGCAGAGGCTTATTTAAATCTACAAACAGTTGTTTATTTGACAGCTTCAACAGATTATATATACTTTAGAGCTTATCAAGATACAGGAGTTAATCAAAATTTAGCTGGCGATGCAGCAGGTATATGGACTAGAGCAAGTGTAACGAGGTTGAATTAAGGAGAGGTGATGACAACAGGAGGCATTATGTTAAACGGATGGACGAAATATGGGGAATATATGAAAGGGGAGAGGTAATGA
>Ga0075125_10001179_pt1 | contig 12427 bp, 10 predicted proteins | sample AntAceMetag02UKN_FD_69810 | JGI IMG/M metagenome (GOLD analysis project Ga0075125, IMG submission 69810) | Saline lake microbial communities from Ace Lake, Antarctica - Antarctic Ace Lake Metagenome 02UKN | ecosystem: Environmental > Aquatic > Non-marine Saline and Alkaline > Saline | place... | reverse complement strand
TCTTTGCCATTGATTTGTTTAGTAGAAAGGTTATTGACGATATCAAGAAACTTCTTTTCTCCAGAAATAAGTGTTTCTAGAAATTTGTTTTCTTCAGCAATAATTATTTTTTTTATAATGTCTTCTTTTTCTACAAGATATGGATAGAATTCCTTCATCATTTCTATTACTACATCAACTAATTCTACTAAAAATGGTCGATTAATTTTTAATTGTTTTCCGTGTTTAACAGCCCTTCTTAGAAGTCTTCTTAAAACATAGCCTCGGCCTTCATTACTCATCATAGCACCATCAGCTACAGCCATTGTTACTGTTCTGACATGGTCAGCAATAATTTTAAATTCTTTTTGACCAGTATACTTTATATTAGATATTTCTGAAATTTTGTTAATTATAGGCATGAATAAATCAGTTTCAAAGTTTGTATTAGCCCCTTGAATAACAGAAGCAAATCTTTCTAGGCCTCCACCCGTATCAATGTTTTTATTAGGCAATTCATGATAATCATCTCTATCTAATCCAGGTATTGCATTGAATTGTGAGAATACTATATTCCAAATTTCAACGTAACGATCATTTTCGATATCTTTTCGAATTGTATCGACTCCAAATTCGCCAAAATCAGGACCTCGATCGAAAAAGACTTCTGTACAAGGTCCACATGGACCCGCACCAATTTCCCAGAAATTTTGATCATCAGTAGATATAATTCTGTCTTCAGGAACACCTAAGCTTAACCATTTTTCTTTTGACTGCATATCCTTAGGATATATTGTAAAGTAAAGTTTATTTATATCAAATCCAAAGTATTCATCACTAGTTAGGATTTCAAATGCGAAATCTAAAGCTTCTTCTCTAAAATAATCTCCAATAGAAAAATTACCTAACATTTCAAAGAATGTGTGATGTCTTGATGTATTCCCAACATTTTCAATATCGTTAGTTCTAATACACTTTTGCACATTAACAATCCTTGGATTTTTAGGTACTATTCGACCATCAAAATATTTTTTTAGAGCTGCTACTCCAGAGTTCATCCATAACAAGGTTGGGTCATCATTTGGTATTAATGATGCGCCTTTTTCTACTAGATGTCCTTTGTTTTTAAAGAATTTTAACCATGTATTTCTTATTTCATTTCCTGTCATATATTTCATAATTTGCCTCCAAAAAAAAAGAAAAACGTCCCTTATAAAAGGACGATTTAACGCGGTACCACCTTAATTCTAGCATTAACTAGCACTTAATACTCTTAACGCGAGTAAACGGATGTTTTATTGACACCTCTTAGAAGTAGCTTCGTATTAATTATCATATTTGGTCACACCTAATCCAAACTCTCTTTGATGACTAGAAATACTACTTTTCTTCTTCAACGATTTACTGAGTAATTATACAATATTTTAATCTTATTTGCAAATATAATGCTAAACTTTTAGAGAAAATCTTCAATAGTTAATTCCTTGCTTAATTTCGGATTTATCTCATCTAGTAAAAACTCTTTTAACAGCGTATTTCTAGGAAGAGAAACTCCTAATACACCACGTTTGTATGCATCAAAATCTCCTAATAAAATAAGTTTTTCTTTAGCTCTAGTAACCCCAGTATATAGTAGTTTCCTTTTTAGCATTATTGTGTAAGCTCTCACTAATGGCATAATTACAATCTTAAATTCAGATCCTTGCGACTTATGAATAGATACAGCATAGGCTAATGTTAAATTATTTAAATCTTTCTTGTTGTATTTAACAGTATTTCCAGAAAAATTAACTAACACCTCATCTTGATCTGTTATTCCCGATACCACACCTTGATCACCATTCATTATGTTATCTTCTGGTTGGTTTACTAACTGCATAACCTTGTCATTATAATAGAAAGTTTTTTCATTAAATGTAATTGAAAAGTCTCTGTTTTTGTAGTTAAAACGTTGTTGAATTAAATCATTTATCCTATTAATTCCATTCAGTCCTTTATACACCGGTATCAGTACTTGTATATCTTCTAATAAAGAAAAACCTTGAGATATCAAATTTTTAATTTCTGACAATATTTTTTCTCCAACGAATCGTTCGTTGATCCTTAGAAACACTCTATCTTCATAAGAATCAAATATTGTACGATTTATTTCTTTATTTAAAATATCATATGCCAAAGCTATAATTTGTGAGTTTTCAGCTTGTCTATGTATTATATCCAGTTCTATTACATTGAATAAATCCGATTTAATAAGGTCATTTAATACCTCGCCAGGACCAACTGATGGTAACTGGTTAGCATCCCCAACAAAAACAATCTGACTTGAATCAGGAATAGCTTTTAGAAGTCTTCTAGCTAAAAGACAATCCATCATAGAAACTTCGTCAATAATAATAAGTTTAGCTTCTAATTGATTAAATTCATCAAAACTAAAATTACCAGTATAATCATACCCGAGTATTTTATGTATTGTTTTTGCTTGAAGCGAAGTAGCTATCGATAGTCTTTTAGCTGCCTTCCCTGTTGGCGCAGCTAAAATGATATGTTCAGAAATATTTGGGTAATTATGTATCATTTGATATATATCAGTAATACCTTTAATTACAGTTGTTTTTCCAGTTCCTGGGCCCCCAGTAATTATTGAAAATTGACTATTTAATGCACTATTTATAGCCTTTTTCTGAGCTTTTGTATATGAAATATTGTTGTTTTTTTCAAAATCATTGATATAGGTCTCGATATCAATATGTGGCAATTTAAACTCTTTGTTAAATTCCATAACTCTTTTAGCTATATATTGTTCAGAATTGAATAGGAAAGTTAAACTTAAATTATTGTTTTTTTCTACTATTTTTCCTTCAAATATAAGACTTTTTAATCTATCTTTTATTAGTATAGAGTCAACAACGTCAGCTTCAGTATTCAGATATTTAAGAGTAAAATCAATTAGTTTTTCTTGTTCTAGATATGTATCTCCATATTTATTCATGTACTCATTCATTAAAAAATAAATAACAGCTGATATCCTTACTTCTGAACTCGGTTTGAATCCTACTTTTAAACCAATTGTATCAGCTCTTCTAAAGCCTATTCCCTCTACACGGTCTATTAATACATAAGGGTTTTCTTTAATAACTTGTATTGTTTCATTACCATAAACCGAATATATTTTCATTGCCATTTTTGGTGATATTTCAAAACCATATAACCAAATTAATGTGTTTTCCATATCGCGATTATCAACGATTTGTTTATAAATTGAAATTTTTAATGATTGTTTCATCCTCGGAATACCGTCTAAAACATTTTTGTCATCCGCAATTAAGTCCAATGCCTGAAGGCCTAGTTTTTCAACTATTTTTTCTGCAGTTTTTTTCCCTATTCCTTTAAACAAATCACTTGACAAGTAATCCACTAAACCTGTGTATGTATTATCCATTATTCTTTCAAAACTTTTAGCGTTATATTGTATACCATATTTATCATGATGAGTTACAATTCCTATAAAGCGATAATTTGAGTGTTTATCTAACTTAGGAAAAAACCCACAAACTACTATTGTGGGTTCGTAATACGTTAATTCAGTTTCATCTGTATCAATGATTTTTATCTTAAGTACCGAATATGAATTTTCTTCATTAAAAAATAAATATCTATTGATACTTCCATCAATATAACTCATTAAATCACTTCTTCATGAATTCTTCTATTTCGTCAATTTCTTTGATAATGTTTTTTGATAAATTAATATGTCCATCTTTAGTAACTAGAACGTCATCTTCAATTCTAACTCCTATTCCTTCATCACCAACATAAATCCCTGGTTCTACAGTGATTATCACACCTGGTTCTAATTTAGTTTTATAAGTACCAACATCATGAACATCTATTCCTAAATAATGACCAATACTATGAAAATAATATTTAGATAGTTCTGATTTATCTTTAATTTTTCCTAATTTAATCATTTTTTCTGATAGAAGCCTATTTGCTTTAACATTAAGGTCAGATAGATAAATTCCTGGTTTAACAGAAGAAATAATTTCTTTGTTAACGTCTAAAACCATTTGATAGAATTGTTTTTGACGTTCAGTGAATTTACCATTAGCAGGATATGTTCTTGTAATATCTGCACAGTAATTGTCAGATAGCGCTCCAAGGTCAGTTAACAATAAAGTGTTTTCTTTAATTTCTTGATTGTTATCTTCATAGTGAAGTATCGTAGCGTTTTGTCCACTTGCGCAGATTGTACCAAAAGAGATTCCTTCTGAACCTGCTTGTTTAATTGTATATTCAAATAGAGCTTCCAGTTCTCTTTCGTTTATTCCTGGTTTTGCTCTTTTCATCATAGCTTGAACACCCTTATTAGTATATTCTATAGCTTTACTGATTTCTTTAACTTCTTCTTTTGATTTTATTCTTCTTACACCATCTAAAACAGTACAAGCATCTTTTATAGATAATTCAGGGTATGTTTCAATAACCTTACTAAATTCTTCTAAACTGCTTGGTTTCGTCATTGAATATTGTCTAAATAAATCTAAATAAATAATATTTGGTAATTTTGCTAAAGTATATCTAGAATCCATAAGTACTCTATTAGCAACAAAACTATCAAAATCACTAAGATATAAAATGTTAGATAAAGCTACTCCAGACACTGTATGAGTTTCATCTTTTGTCATTTTACTTCCTAACCATTTAGTTGCGTATTCGCTTGGTTCCTCAATAAATAGAAATTCGAAATGTGAAGATTTATCATTTTGAATTAATAGTATGAATTTTTCTCGTCTTAATCCAGTTAAATAAAAGAAATTTTTATTTACTGTGAATGGAAAATTTTGATCCTTAGATTTATATAAAGCTTGTCCAGAATAAAGCAATGAAAAACTATTGTTTTTCATGCCCTTAGCATAAGCTTCTCTTCTTTTAATGAATTCATTGTTATTCATTATAATCACCTCATTAATATATTATAACACAAGCTTATTTAAAAGAAAACGATTGCAATTCACAAAAAAAGAAATCCTCAATGAGGATTTCTATTCTGCAATAAATATAAGTTCTATATTACCGTTTGATGTATCTAATTTAATCTTGTTATCTTCACCAATATTAAATTCTTCTTGCGATACTCCAACACCATCATAAGTCATATCTCCATTTGATGTTTCCATAAAAACTTCAAAGTCTTCTTTATCTCCATAAATGCTTAAACTTATAGATCCATTTGAAGTATCAAAATCCACATCACTACAAGTAATATTCACCCCTGTAATTTTTTGATTAGATGATTTTGCTTCTATAGAACCAGCCTCAACATCTGTTAGTTTGATTTTACCATTTGATGTTTTAATCTTTATAAGACCAATTGCTTCAACAGTAGTTAGTTCTATAGTACCATTCGATGTGTAAAAATCCATTGAAGTAGCATTGCAATTATCTATATCTATTCTTCCATTTGATGTTGCAAATTTTAAAACGTCTATATTATTAATACCTACCATGTCTAGCGAACCGTTTGATGAATTAAAATCTACATCATAGATTACAGATGCTGGTAAAAATACTTCAACATCGAAATAATCCTCGTCGTTAATTATAGAATTCCATCCGCTAAATAACGTAAACGTCCATTTTACATCGTTGAATAATTTCAGTGTATCTCCCGAGTCTGTTACCGTAACATTATCACGTTCTGTAGTGTAATAAGTAATTTTAATTTTATCATCCTCGCTAATTCCTACAATAAAATCACGATTATCAAAATCAAAATCAAATCCTGTGAACTCATCAGCATCGTATGTCAACTCGTTATACAAATAATCTTCATCGTTCGCCAATCCCCAAATCGGTTCCTCACTAATTACTGTGAATACTGCAAAAACTCCTACTCCTATTAAAAATAGTGCCAATGCAATTTTAAATAATTTCCCCATTTTTATTTCCCCTTCCTATTAAAAACATTATTAATTTTTCTAAATATTACAAGTAGTGATGATTTATAGTCATTAAATAGCCATTTAACTACCGCAACACCTAATACTGATAAACTTAAACCTACCATCGCGATCCCTAATATCGCAAAATATCCATATGAGTCAACAGGAGTACTAGTAATTAGTCTAAAAATAGCTATTCCTATAACACTTATTCCACTTATGAATACTGAAAAACTAGCCACTGTTAAAGAGAATGCAATTATACCATAAATAATATACCCCAATATTTTTACGGTTTTATCTAGAACATCTTTAACTACTTTATCGTTTTTATTCTTTACTTTAATAATAAATTCTTCTTCATCTACAAGTCGTCTTCTGATATCTTCTACGCTTCCTAAATTCGCAACAAATATTTCTTCAGTCTCTCCACTGTCTACCGCATCTTGGATTAACTCATCGTAATAAAACATAACTTCTTCAACTTCTATATCTCTTCTTTTTCTTAGCTCAACTTTAAGTTTTTTTAAGAATTCTCTACGCTTCATATTATCCCCCTATCGCAATATGTAATCATAAATAATTTTCACTTCTTGAAAATCATTTTTTGATTGCTTAAGCTTCTTTAACCCTTCATTAGTTATTCTATAATATTTTCTCACTCGAGAATTGTATATAGTTTGATAAGTCTCTAATAAGTCCTGTTTTTCTAGTCTTCTAAGTATAGGATATAATGTTGATTCAGAGACAGTGGTAAATTCGTTTATGTCTTGATTTATGGCATATCCATATGAGTCATCAAATTTAAGTGATGCCAAAACCATAAGTTCTATTAAACCTTTTTTTTGTTGACTATCCATATAATACCTCCCAACACCTTATACTATACAATACATAGTACTATATGTCAAGAGGTATATTTCATTTTTTTTTTAAAAAATTCCTACTCTATAAGAGTAGAATGTTTTTGACGTATATTAAGCTGTATACAAAAATTTATTAAGCGTAAAAAGAGGATTCTCAATTTAATTGAAATCCTCTTGTTTTATTCTTTAATACTTTTATTGTTATCAATATGTATTTTCTTTTTCTTTCTTATTCTAAGTATATATCCGTAAATTACAATTATCACACTATATGTTAACATTACCCAAAGAATATTTAGAGGATGTGATTGAATATCAAATATTGAACTAAGAAATACAAGGAATAGTATTACTATGATTCTTGATGTTAAAGTCAAGAAAATATATTTTTTAACTTTTATATTTGTTAGTGAAATCGCATAATTTAAGATTGATGATGGTAGTAATGGATTTGACAAAATCATTAACATTAATCCTGTATTACCAGACTCAACGATATCTATAAACCATTTTCCATATTGATTCTGTTCAACCTTCTTTGTAAATTTCTTGCTTAATGTCTTTCTAATAATTACAAAAATCATAAGCATTCCTAGAAAAGATCCTAATGTAGATAAAATAATACCTAATAGAGTACCGACCGACCAACCAAAAGCAGCTGTTAGTGCTGACAAATTCAGGGCAACGATAGCTGTTAAAGGTAAGGAAGGAATAATCGCTTCTACAAAAGGAAGAAGCAAACCAAAAAAAGGAGCTATCCAAAGATTCTCATTTATAAATATAGAAATCGTCTCTAATAGTTCATAAATCCAGTTCATATATCTTCCACCTATGAAAAAAGCATCTTCCGATGCTTTTTTATTAATTTAAATATTAATTACATTAATGTTCCTAATAATTTTAATGTTCTAATCATTTGTGCTGTAAATGACATTTCATTGTCATACCATGCAATAATTTTTACAAGTTGTTTTCCATCTACTTCCATTACTTTCGTAGATTGTGCATCAAATAAAGAACCATAATGCATACCAATTACATCACTTGATACGATTGGGTCTTCAGTATAACCAAGACTATCTGAAGCTGCTGCCTTAATTGCTGCATTAACTTCGTCAACTGTAACATTTTTTCCTAATTCAACTACTAAATCAACCACTGAACCAACAATAACTGGAACACGTAAAGCCATACCGTCTAATTTACCCTTTAATTGTGGTAATACTAGACCAACTGCCGCTGCTGCACCTGTTGATGTTGGTACGATGTTAGCTGCTGCTGCTCTACCTCTTCTTGCTTTGATTCCTTTATTATGAGGAACATCAAGAGTGGCTTGGTCATTAGTGTATGCGTGGATTGTTGTCATGAAGCCTTTAACTAGACCAAATTCGTCATCTAAAACTTTTGCAACTGGAGCTAAACAGTTAGTTGTACATGAAGCTGCACTAATAACTTTTTCTTCTCCGGTTAATGTTTTTTCATTTACTCCGTAAACTACTGTTGGTACATTGCCTTTTGCAGGAGCTGAAATTACAACTCTCTTAGCGCCGGCTTTAATATGTTTTAGAGATCCCTCTAAACTAGCAAAAACACCAGTACATTCTAATACTACATCTACTCCAAATTTTGCCCATGGTAAATCTTCAGGGTTTCTTTGAGAATATACAGGAACTTTAACACCTTCAACTACTAAGTCAGTTCCTTCAAAAGATACTTCTTTTCCGTATCTACCTTGTGAACTATCATACTTTAATAAATAAGCTAATTGTTCAGCATCTGTTAAATCATTGATAGCTACCACTTCAAAGTCTTTGTTTCCAAACATTAATCTGAAAGCAAGACGTCCGATTCTTCCGAATCCATTAATTGCAACTTTAACTGCCATTGTTTTTATATCCTCCTATAAATAGTATATCCTTTTTTATTTTACACGATATAGACTATTTTTGCAATTAACTTTACTATGAAAAAAGCGTTTTCATTTATGAAATCAATCCATTTATTATCCAATATGTTCAAATAAATAAAAACACTACCTGTTTAATAGGTAGTGTTAAAGTCTATTTATTTCTTGCCATAGCTTGTTTAAGACATCTTTTGTATTCACAATCTACATCATCACTGTTGTATTGACAGTTATCACAATTTATGAGTCTTCTAAATTCTCTAGGTATAAATGCTCTTATCTCATCTTCATTATATCCTGTTTGCATTATTTGTTCGTTAATGATTATTGGTCTTTTTAAAACTGTTGGGTTCTCTATAATAAATTCAGCTAATTCTGAGAACATCATTTCCTCTGGTTCTAATTGACTTTCTTTAAACACTTTAGAACGGGTAGATATAATATCTTCAAATCCATTTTCTGAATATTTAAGCATTTTGATAATATCATTCCGAGTAAGTCTTATACCGATAATATTCTTTTCACGATATTTGATGTTGTTTGATTCAAACCATCTTTTTGCTTTACGGCAAGACGAACAACTTGAACTTGTATAAAGAGTTACCATATGCATCCCTACTTTCCTAGTATATTATATCATAATGTGTAGAAAAAATATCACTTTTTTCGAAGTAATGATATAATAATGAAAGAGACAATAGGAGGAATTTTTATGAAATGGAATCTAAGTTATTTATACCCTTCTTTACAAGCCTGGGAAGAGGGCTATCAAGAAACAATTAAAATTATCGAAAAACTTGCTAATTTTAAAGGTGAATTAGGAAAATTCAATAAGTTTAAAGAATACTTTTTATTACAAAGAAAATTTGCAAATGTAGGTCTTAGAACTTATCAATATGCATCATTATTATCGGATTTAGATAAGAAAAATGCTGAAAATTCTGAAAGATTGCAAAAGATGCAAATTGCTTTTGCTAAACTTCAACAAGCTACCGCTTTTGAAGAGCCTGAATTAATTAAATTAGGAAATGAAAAAGTCCTTGGTTTTATTGAAAAAGATAAAGAATTATCAGAATTTAAGTTTTCTTTAGAAAAACTATATCGTCGTCAAGAACATATACTTGATGATAAATCTGAAAACTTGATGGCTGGATTTAGTCCTTTACTAAATGCAGGAAGACAATTATACTCTGCCTTATCAATAGCTGATATTGAACCAAGTGATGTAATGTTAAATAATGGTGAAATTGTAACTGTTACTAACTCAAACTATCGTTCATTCATTATGAAGTCTGATTCTGAAAAAGAAAGAAAAGATGTTTTTGAATCTGTATTCTCTTATTATGAAGCACATAAGAATACATACGCAAACATTTATAAAACTGTTTTAGATTCTGATTACGCTAATATGAAAGCTAGAAAATACGATACTAGTTTAGAAAGTTATTTATTTAATAATGCTATTCCGATTGAAGTATATAATTCACTAACTGAAGTTGCTAGAAAAAATACAGGAATAGTTAAAAAATATCTAGATATTAGAAAAACAACATTAGGTTTATCAGAAACTCATACATACGACCGTTACTTGCAATTAGCTAAAGATGATAGAGAATATTCATTTGCTGATGCTAAAGAATTGTTTTTTAATTCTATTAAGCATTTTCCAAATGATTTTCAAGAAAAAGCTAAGGAAGTATTAAAGGATGGATTTGTGGATGTTTTAGAAGCTAAAGGTAAAAGAACTGGAGCTTACTCAAGTTCAATGCCTAATCTGCATCCATATATTTTACTTAACTTCTCAAGAACATTATCAGATGTCTTCACAGTGGCTCATGAATCAGGCCATTCAATGCATTCGATGTATGCAAGTGAAACACAACCTACATCACTTCAAAATTATACAATTTTTGTAGCCGAAGTTGCTTCTACTTTCAATGAACATAATTTACTTGATTATATAATCAAAGAAAGTGATGCATCTAAGAATGAAAAAATAGCTTTATTACAAAGTGCCATTGATGATATCATGGGTACATTTTACCGTCAAGCATTATTTGCTTTATATGAACTAGAAGCTCATAAATTAGTTGAAAATCATCAACCAATTACAGCTAATTCATTATCAAAAATAATGATTGACTTATATGATGAATTCTATGGGTTAGATATTAAAAAAGAGGAAGTTAAAGAATTTGTATGGGCTTATATCCCTCACTTATTCTATTCACCTTTCTATGTATACCAATATGCAACTAGTTTTGCATCATCATTAAAAATATACGAAGATGTTAAGAACAAGAAACCTAATGCTTTCACTAACTATATAAATCTATTAAAATCTGGCGGTTCTGATTTCCCAGTTAAACAATTAACTGAAGCTGGCGTAGATTTAACTACTGAAGATGCATTCAAGGCTGTTGTAAATAGAATGAAAGAATTAGTAAATGAACTTGAAGTAGTTCTTAAATCATGATATAATCAAACAAAATTAAAACGTTGAAATGGAATAGTAATGTAATTATGTTTTCTAGAGAAAGAGTGGTTGGTGAAAACTCTTAAACAAATTATATGAATGGACCATTGAGTGATGTTAATAGCATCCGTTACCCGCGTTAAGGGTCTTAAGTGCTAGTATTATTACTAGAACAAAGGTGGTACCGCGATTAAATCGTCCTTTTTTAGGGCGATTTTTTTATTAGAAAGGAAAACTATTATGAAAAGAATCGTATCTGGTATAAAACCAACCGGAACACTAACTTTAGGAAATTACCTAGGAGCTATAAAACAATTTGTAAAACTCCAACAAAAGATGACAGAATGTGAATTCTATCTTTTTGTTGCGGATATGCATGCAATTACAGTTAGACAAAAACCAGCTGAATTAAGAAAAAGAGTTTTAGATATAGCGGCTATGTATATTGCTTGCGGTTTAGATAAAGAAAAGACTGTATTATATATACAATCAGAAATTTGTCAAAATGTAGAATTAGGTTATATCTTACAATCTAATGTTTACATAGGTGAATTAGAAAGAATGACTCAGTATAAAGATAAAATAGCTAAGTTAGAAACAGGAATAACTTCCGCTTTATTCACATACCCTGCCTTAATGGCTGCGGACATTATTTTATATGATGCTGATTACGTACCTGTTGGTCAAGATCAAAAACAACATCTTGAGTTAACAAGGACAATTGCCAATAGATTCAATAATTATTATGGGGATTTCTTTACAGTACCAGAACCTATTATTCCTGAAGTTGGAGCTAGAATAATGGATTTGCAAAATCCAGATAAGAAAATGTCTAAATCAGATACTGGCAATGATAAAGGATATATTGCAATGTTCGATGACCCAGCTACCATCAGAAGAAAAATAAATTCAGCTATGACTGATTCTCTTGGAGTTATTAAGTTTGATCCTGTAAATCAAAAGGGATTAGCTAATTTGCTAACAATCTTCGCAAGTATTACTGATAGAGAAGTAAAAGACATAGTTGAAGAATACAAGGATATAAATTATAAAGTATTTAAAGAAGATTTAGGTAATGCTATTGTTGAAGTATTAGAGCCAATTCAAGATAAATACAAAAACTTAGTTAAATCTCATGAATTGCAAGACATATTAAACAACGGAAGGCAAATAGCTAGTGATTATGCATTTAAGAAAATGCGTAAATGTAAAAGAAAAGTCGGTTTAGGAAGAAAATAAAAGAAAAAGACCTTATTTT
>Ga0075125_10001178_pt1 | contig 12428 bp, 18 predicted proteins | sample AntAceMetag02UKN_FD_69810 | JGI IMG/M metagenome (GOLD analysis project Ga0075125, IMG submission 69810) | Saline lake microbial communities from Ace Lake, Antarctica - Antarctic Ace Lake Metagenome 02UKN | ecosystem: Environmental > Aquatic > Non-marine Saline and Alkaline > Saline | place... | reverse complement strand
AAGGCTTTAAGCATTTGGAAAGTATTGGAGAAAAAGTTGATCGTGGAGGAACAATCGTATGGGCATTTCGAACATGGCTTATGCAAGAATTTGGAGAACAAGAAGGTAGTTCTATAGCATATGCTTTGTCTACATTGGGGTTTGTAAGTGAACCCAGTGCGTTAGAGTTTGAGCGACAACCTCCCAAAGGAGAGCTTAGCCATAGCTCTAAAAAAATGGTCATTCTTGACCCTAGGAGTCGTCAGTAGCTTTTGGCAGCTGACGGCTTTTCTTTTCTTAAAAATAAGGTAAAATAGAGAATATGAAAAAGGGAATAATCCTATTAATTCTGCTACTTGCAGGAATAATACTTTTCACTATAACCTTAAGGCAAGTAGGCTTAACAGCCGTTGCAGATGCCTTAAGTCTTTTATCTCTTGGAGAAATACTTATTGTTTTAGGAGTATTATTCACTTCATTGGTAATTATAGGAACATTTAAGTGGTTTGTTATATTAGGCAAGTATAAAGGAAAGAATGCTTTCTGGACACTATTTATTGCGAAATGGGTGGGGTTCAGTATTAGTCATGTAACACCAGCTGCTTTATTGGGCGGAGAACCAGCTAGATATTTGATTGTTAAAAACGAAACTAAAATAGAGAGCAGTTATATAGTGAGTTCTATTTTACTAGAAAAGCTTAGTTTGATGTTGGTATTCGTAGTTATCTTTTTCGCAGGATTATTTTTCATTCTGACTTATATTAATTTAACTTGGTTAACTCATATATTAGGTATCTTATTTATAATAGCAGGAGCAATCACTGCATTCCGAATATTCAAAAGAGTTAAAAAAATCTCCGGTGAAGGAGGTTTTCTTCATTTCATTACTAAAAAACTAAGATTGAACAAAATAGGATTGATAAAAGACAATATAGCAACAATGGATGAAGTTGAAGCTAATATGAGAGATTTCTTTAGAAATCATAAAGATAGGGTATTAAGGCTATTTCTATTATCAATATTAGAAGCAGCAGTAATGTTATTCTCATATTGGTTAATAATGTATTTCTCAGGAGTAAATCTATCAGTGCCTAAGCTAGTAGCTATTAGAAGCATGGTAGATGCTTCCTATATGACTCCTGTGCCTGCAGGACTAGGTATTCTGGAATTAGTTCAAACATATGTTTTTCAAGCGATAGGATTAACATCAGCAAAAGGAGTAGCATTTAGTTTAATATTTAGAGGATTGAATTTATTTATTGCATCTATAGGTATTGCAATTTTTGCATGGATGCAGGTAAAATATTGGGGGAGACAATTATTAGAAAAAGTAGAACAATTTATTATTAAATATACAAATGGTAAAAACAATCATTAAGTCAATAGTTATTATAGTTATAGCAGTTAGCATGTATTATGTTGGATTTGGTTCTGGCTATAATCAAATACCTCAACAAGCAGAGATTATACCTGAAGGGGTAGATACAAGTTTGTTGTGGGATGTTTGGGAAACCTTACAAAATAAGTTCTCAGGAGAGTTAGATTATCAAGAAATGATATATGGTGCGGCTAGGGGAATGGTTAAATCTTTAGATGATCCATATACTAGTTATTTTAATCCTGATGAGTCAGAAATATTTATGAGTGATATTAATGGTTCATTTGAAGGTGTTGGAATGGAGATAGGTATTAGAGATGACTATTTAACAGTAATTGCTCCTTTAGAAGGAACACCTGCTTTTAAGGCTGGGTTATTACCTGGAGATAAGGTTATTAAAATTGATGAGGAATTTGCTGGAGATATTTCTATAGATGCAGCAGTTAAATTAATAAGAGGTGAAAGAGGAACTCCGGTAGTACTAACTGTTGTTAGAGAAGGATGGACAGAAGCAAAAGAAATAGAAATTATCAGAGGATTAATTTTAATACCTAATATTAAATATGAAGCCAAGGAAGATAATATCGGATATATTAAAGTTTATCAATTCTCCCAGAATACAAATTCTGATTTTTCTAATTTAGTTAATGAGATAACTAAGAATAATGATAAGTTAATTCTAGATTTAAGAGGTAATCCAGGAGGGTTACTAGGACAAGCTCAATTAATGGCTGGCTGGTTTATTAAGAAGGGGGATATAGTAACCATAGAAGACTTTAATGGAGAAAGTGAAGAGGTCTATAAGGCTATGGGAAGCGAAGCTTTTATTGACTATCCAATAGTTGTTCTAGTTAATCAAGGGAGTGCTTCTGCAGCTGAAATTTTAGCTGCAGCATTGCGTGATAACAGAGATGACGTACAATTAGTAGGAGAAACTACATTTGGAAAAGGTTCTGTCCAAGAGCCAGTAAATTTAAGAGGCGGATCTTTACTAAAAGTAACAGTTGCTCACTGGTTAACCCCAAATCGTGATTTAATACATGATATTGGACTAGAGCCAGATATCATGATAAAAATGACTGAAGAGGATTATCTAAACGAAAATGATCCTCAATTAAATAAAGCAATAGAATTATTAAAAAATTTATGAAAGTAATATTATTAGAAAAAGTAGATGGGATCGGTGAAAAATATGAGATTAAAAATGTTAAAGATGGCTATGGAACTAATTTCTTAATTCCGAATGGTTTAGCTAAAATAGCTACTGAACAATCACTAATGGATCTTGAAGATATGAGAGTTCAAGAAGCGAATATGCAAGAAGAAGAATTGCATGTAGCTGAAGGATTAGCAGGAGAACTAGATGGTCAAGAAGTGATATTCAAAGTTAAGTTAGGAAATGAAGGTCAATTATTTGAAAGTATAAATAAAACTAAGATTGCGAAAAGATTAGAAGAAGAAGGTTTTAAGGTTAAGAAGGGTCAAATAATATTAGAAAGTCCAATTAAAGAAACAGGGGAGTTTTCAATAAAAATAAATCTCGAGCATAATCTCGAGACTAATATTACTTTGATTATAGAAGGAGAAGATAAGGAATAATTATTCCACTACAGAAACTATTTTCTTTCTTTTCTGAGTACCATCAAATTTTTCCATTCGCTTTGTAGAGAATTGAACTCTGCCATCTTTCATAGAGTAGATAGTGTCATCTCTGCCAAGTTTAGTATTCTTACCAGGAATGAATTTAGTTCCTCTTTGTCTTACAATTATATTTCCAATTTTAACCACTTGTCCACCAAAAAGTTTCACGCCAAGATATTTTGGTTTAGAATCTCTACCTAACTTAGTTGAACCTGATGATTTTGTTTGAGACATAGTATGACTAATTTAACAGATTTTAGAAAAAGAGTCAATAAAGATAAGATAACATTATTGTTAATTGTCTTTTTTTCTTGCTTATTAATTTTTTCTATAATTTGGTTGATCTCTAACGTTAAATATCAATCGATTGACATTGTGAGTTTAATATTATAATTTAGAGATAGGAGGTGGATCGTGGAACCCAAACGTCAATCTTTGACAGTTAGTACACGAGGAGAAAGGTGTAGATTTTGCCAGAAACTCGCAACCCAAGAAGTATTCTATAAGAAAGGGAAACGAGAGGCACATGTGCCTTGCTGTGATTCAGGAGTTTGTCTTGATTACTGTAAACAACAAGCAAAAAGTTGCATCTCTAAGCGCCGCTAGATTTATTAGCGGCGTTCTATTTGCATTATTATATTTTTGTGTTATAATATAGATATTCGAGGAAAGGAGGGGATCATGGATTCTGCAACAAGATTATTAGTGACACTTGCAATTCTCGGGCTTATGTTCGGGTTTATTCTAGGCATTCCTAATGCGGGGATTGGAATTGGAGTTGAACCGATTAATCAAAAAAGCTCTAAGCAAGTCGCACTAGATGTAGATAGGCATTTAATCTTTATTGATTGGCCAATTGAAGAATTAGGGTTAGTTCTCGATATTGTGATTGAGGCACCTGACCATTCAAGAAGATAATGTTTTTCCACAATTTCTCGAAAACACGGCATCAGAATAATGATGTCGTGTTTCTCTTTCAAAATAGTAAATTATATGTAAAAGTTAATGTATGTCAGATTTATTTGATAAAAATCTAAGAATGAATGCCCCTTTAGCTGATCGTATGCGACCAACTAGTTTTGATAACTATTTTGGACAAGATAAGATCATTGCTCCCAATGATCCGTTAAGAAAGGCTATTGATAATGATATTTTAAATTCTTTAATACTTTGGGGACCACCTGGATCAGGTAAGACTACTTTAGCTCAGATAATTGCTGAAATATCTAATTCTCATTTTTCTAAGTTTTCAGCTGTTGCTACAGGAATAAATGAAGTTAGAAAGTCAATTGCGGAAGCTAAGGATAGGTTAAAGTACGAGAAGAAGAAAACAATTCTTTTTATAGATGAAATACATAGATTTAATAAAGCACAACAAGATGCATTATTGCCTTATGTAGAAGATGGAACGGTTATACTTATTGGAGCTACTACAGAGAATCCATCATTTGAGATTATTTCTCCTTTATTATCTCGTTCTGCTGTATATGTATTAGAATCATTGGATGAAGAGGCGATAGTCAAAATACTTAAAAGAGCATTAAAAGATAAAGAAAAAGGATTAGGTAATATAGATATTGAAATAAGCAAAGATGCAATAGAGAAGATCATTAATTATGCTAATGGAGATGCTAGATCAGCATTAAATGCATTAGAGTTCGTAACGAAATACTTTTCTAGTATTAATGTTAAAAAAATAAATTCTAAGAATATATCTACAGTATTAGAAAAACATGCTCTTAGATACGATAAACAAGGAGAAGAACACTATAACGTGATATCAGCATTTATTAAGAGTATGAGAGATTCTGATGCGGATGCTGCACTATATTGGTTAGCTCGTATGGTAGAAGTAGGAGAGAACCCACGTTTTATTGCTCGAAGAATGGTAATCTTCGCTTCCGAAGATATTGGGAATGCTGATCCACAAGCTTTATTAATAGCTAATGCTGTGGCTCATGCAGTAGAATATGTTGGATTTCCTGAGGCTCAGATAAATTTAGCTCAAGGAGTTACATATTTAGCTACAGCGCCAAAAGACAACGCTTCATATGCGGGATTATTAAAAGCAAGACAAGATGCTAAGAAAGGAGCTTTTGGAGTTCCAATGAATTTGAGGAATGCTGTTACTAATTTAATGAAGGATGTTGGTTATGGTAAAGATTACAAATATGCGCATAATGATTCAAAAGCAAAAGATCAAGATCATTTTCCTAAAGAGATAGGGAAGCAGAAATACTATTTTCCCAAAGAATGATAGAGGTTCGAATCCTAATCCCGCAAAAGATAACAAAGACTCTTGGTTTCCGAGGGTTTTTGGGTTATTGATATAGAATAAAAAGGCCTCGAGATTCATGAATCTCGAGGCTCGTCATTTGCAGTGGCTTTTACTAGTCTCTTCTGCCAGCAAGGGAGGAGTTCATCGGTGTTTAGACCGAATTCCTCAACTTGTCCATTAAACCAGACTCGGATTCCGCCAGGTTTATTCTGGAAATATCCTCCGATTAAACCGAGAAGAACTGGCTTAGTAGGTAAAAGAATATTGCCATCTGCGGTAGATATGAAATCCACCCCACCCTCTTCTTTCCCTAAAGTAAGAAAAAGGTGTTTTCGCTGTTCTACCTCTTCAGTAAGATTTGGAGTAGGATCAACAGCTACACGTTTACTAAAGCATCTAATTGTGTACATAATACCTCCCGTGTTCGTATATATATTATACCACACAATATGGATATATGTCAATAGGTCTATTTTCTAACTTATTGTAAAATAGGTCCGAATACTGTCTAAGACCCGCAAAAGATAACAAAGACCCTTGGTTTCCGAGGGTTTTTGGGTTAAAATTAAATAATTAATATTAATATCAAAATAATCAATGCCTCAAATTGTAACTAAGAACAACTCGGGAATATTTTTAATTCAATCCTTGATATTTATCTCTAAACAAGTTCTTTTTTATATCAAGTATGTTTTTAGTTTTACTAATATAATGCTATGGATTGGCATGTTTGCTTTTTTATTCCTGATTATCCAGGAATCTACTGCGGGAGCTGATTTCCTGGATTATTTTTCTAAGAAATTAATACCCTTCAGAGAATACTTAACCGTAGATAAGATAATCCAGTATTATTGGTATTTATCATTGATAGCTTACTTGATAGGAACTTTTTTGAGAAAAAAGTTTAATAGAAGATTTAAGGATAGATATAAGATATTAATAACTGTTACTTTGTTAACAATTGGTTATTCGTCTATTATGGTTGGTATATATATGAAATCTGCATTTAGTTATGCTTATCTCTACTATATTTTTATATTTCTATTTCTCTTTCATATAATTTATACATTTATTTCAGTTGGAGCTAATAAGCTTATTAACAAGGGGATTGATTTATTAGATAGGATTTCTGGTTTTCCAGTAAAATTAGTTAAATAATTAAAATATAGTGAGTAAAGAGTAGAAAGATATTTAAAAAGAGGTCCGAATACTGTCCAAGACCCGCATAGGTAATTATAAATTAGTTAATTCCAATTGGAGAAATCTTTAACATGAAAAATCCTCCTCAAACAGTTCAAGGTCAACAAAAGGAAGTGATATCAGTTTCTTGTTTTTTAAATCAAATCAATACTTCTCTTTCTATTAATAAAGAACGCGTTCAAGGAGAAGTTACAAGCGTGAATAAGAATTATCCAAAGGCTGTTTATTTTACAATAAAAGATAAAACAAAGGACGCGTTGTTAAATTGTATTATTTTTCGTTATATTTATAACAGTAACAGTATTGATCTTAAGGTGGGAGATGAAATCATTATTGAAGGGATTCCTGAGATATATGCACCACGAGGAACACTTTCATTTAAAACACAGACAATTGAATATTCTGGTGAGGGTGCGTTGAAAAAAGCATATGAAAAAATTAAAAGACAGCTTTTAGAAGAAGGGCTATTTGAGTTAGATCGTAAAAGGACATTGCCTAAATATCCAGAGAAGATAGGAGTTATAACATCAAAGGCAGGTGTAGTAATACAAGATTTCAGCTCCAATTTAGGTCGTTATGGTTTTAAGATAACTATGACTGACTCTAGAGTTGATGGAAAAGATGCTATTCATGATATTTTGGCCTCACTAAAAACATTAAAGGGAGAAGATATAGAAGTTCTTGTTATAATGCGTGGTGGTGGGTCGTGGGAGTCATTACAGCCATTCAATACGGAATCAGTTGTGCGCGCTATCGCAAATTTCAAGTGTCCTGTTTTGACCGGAATTGGGCACGATACGGATGTAACATTATCAGAAATGGTCGCTGATGTCGGAGTATCGACTCCAACAGCAGTAGCAGAAATACTTAATGAATCATGGGACATGCTACATAATTCTTTTAAGCAGATTCAAATAAATATTTTTGGAATATTTCAGCGTTCATTTTTAGACATATCTAAACAGATCTTGAGTGATAAGTCTATGAAGATTCGTTCATTATTTATTAGGCTTGAGAGGAAAATATTACGTACGAGGAATGCACTTCAAAGCACGATTGGAATTATGAAATCTAGTATATATGGCAAAAGAAGATATATTGATAATATGTCTGCAAGGGTTTTTCTATCGCAAAAAGGGCTTATGAATAATGCAGAGGAATATATTATGTCTATTGAAAAGCACATTAAGATTGTCGACCCGGAGCGTAATCTAAGTCTTGGATATAGTCTTTCTTATGCAAACAATAGATTAATTCGTTCAACAAAAGATGTTTCAATCGGAGATATTATCAAAACCCAATTATTAGACGGTAACTTTACTTCAAAACTAAAAGATGTAGAATAAAAATATGGAAGAAAAAATGAAAGACATAAATCTTACAGAATCTTTAGAGAAGCTTAACAATATCGTTGAGTGGTTTGAAAAACAAGAAGATGTTGATGTCGAGACTGGACTTAAGAAAGTTAAAGAGGCAGCAATTTTGATAAAAAATTCGAAGAGTCGTTTAGCAAAAATAGACAATGAATTTAAAGAGATTGAAAAGGAGATAGTGGAAGATCTGTCAGAAGACTCACAATAAGTCTGGCAAAGAATCAATGAGTCTATATGAAAGCCCTATTATCTTTGAAAGGCAGTGAAAAGTAAAAAGCGGAATTGTTTATTTATTACAAGGGAAGGAAGAGGAGATGAAAAAAATACAGGTATCATTACATCATGGAATTTACCTAGGATTATACAAAAGAGGTTCGAATACTGTCCAACACCCGCAAAAGATAACAAAGACCCTTGGAAACCCGGGGTTTTTAATTTGACAAAACTCTTAAAATTAAACAAACTAAAGGTAATTAAAAATAAAATATGTTTGATAAAATAAATCAAATGAGAGAGCTAAAGAAAATGAGCGATGAATTAGCAAAAGAATCTGTGGAAATAGAAAAAAATGGAGTTAAGATTATTCTTAACGGAAAAATGATGATTGAGAGAATTAAACTTAATCCTGAGCTAAGCATAGAAGAACAAGAATCTACATTAGTAGATTGTATTAATCAAGGAATGACTAAAATACAATCTAATATGGCTAGTCAAATGTCTGGTCTATTAAAATAATTAATTAAAAGATATGAAAAAAGGAATATTGTGGATAATAATAATTGTAATTATATTAATAATTGCATATATTGTTACTTCTAAAGACGAGCAAGAACACGTTTCTAACTATATTGCTATAGGATTTAATGATCAAATAGTAATAACATTAGATTCAAATCCAACTACTGGATATATGTGGGTAGTTGATTTTGATGACGAATACTTATCATTTACTAAACAAGAATTTATACCAGGAGCAGTAGGAGAAGATATCGTAGGAGTCGGGGGATTAGAAAAATTTATATTTAATCCAATTAAAGTAGGGAAGACGGAATTAACATTTAATTACAAAAGAGATTGGGAAGAAGAGATTATTGAAACTCAACATTTCAAATATAACATCATTGAGCAATGTGCGAGAGTATAAATATGATTATTGTAACTAAATCAAGATTACCGGGGTCTGATTTTGTTATTAACCTATTGATAACCAGTTAAAACACAGAATATGCTTTATTTGTTAATAACTGTTTTTACAAATGGCTCTAATCTCTTATAATGAATTAATGATTACTATAGAAAATATAAAAAAATATATTAGCGAAATACTTTTATTAGCAGGTTCTCCTTTGTTTGTTTATAATGTATTTAATTTTTCTAGCCGTGGATATTACAATACTCTCTCAGGACTTTCTGACCTAAAGGTTGGAGATCTTGGCACTTCTAGTGATCAAATCATAGGAAACTACTATTATTATTCTAACTATACTCTATTGATGATAGCCATAGGAATAACTTTGATCGTTTTAGCAATTCTTATAATGGTTAATAAGAAAAATGGATAAATTAGGATTGAGTCAGAAAGCTATTATATTTAATAAAGATAAATTCTTAGTTATTAAGAGAGGAGATACAGCTTCTTCAAATCCTAATAAATGGGATTTTCCTGGCGGATATGTAGATTTTGGAGAAGACCCGTATGATTCTATAAAAAGAGAGATTGAAGAGGAAGTAGGGTTAAAAATAGATGTTCTAGAGCCATATGAAGTTCATTCTAGAATTACACATGATAAAAATCATTGGATAACGATTGCCTATAAATGTAGGACTGAAAACAAAGACATTAAATTGAGTTATGAGCATTCAGAGTACAAGTGGGTAAATATAGAAGAATTTAATAAATTAGACGCTGTAGATAAGATAGTAATGTTTGCAAACAAAGCATATGATAAATAAATATGAATTTAATTTAATAACAGTTAATGATAAAGACTTTAAATACGACTGTATTATAGATTGGAACGGAGAGATAGATGATTGGTTTAGAGACGAACATCATATTGTAGAACTCAAAGATATTACAGTTGCAGTTAAAAAGAAACCAACCATTTTAGTGATCGGCACAGGAGAAAATGGTATGGTTGAAGTAAAGGAAGAGGTTAAAAATTATTGTAAACAAACGAATATAAAATTAATTATAGAAAAAACCCCTAAGGCTGTTGAGGAATTTAACAACAGGCTTAAGAGATCTAATCTTGCAGAATGGGAGCAAGAAAGGATTGTAGGTTTATTTCATTTAACTTGTTAATATGTCCAAATTTTATAACCCACAGAGGAAGAGTAATATGTATCAAGAAGGGAAGCCCTTTAGAGTTAGTAGATCTAAAATAGATTTATTTTTACAATGCCCAAGATGTTTTTATATGGATAGAACATTAGGTATTGGTAGACCACCTGGATTTCCATTTAATTTAAATAGTGCAGTAGATACACTTCTTAAGAAAGAGTTTGATATACACAGAGCAGCAAAATCAAAGCATCCTTTAATGGAAGAATATAAGGTAGATGCTATTCCTTTTGAACACAAAGATATGAATACATGGAGGGATGTATTTAAGGGAGTAATTTACGATCATGAACCAACAGGATTAACCATTACTGGTGCTGTTGATGATGTTTGGATTAATCCAGCAGGTGAGTTACATGTTGTGGATTACAAGGCAACTTCAAAAGATGGAAAGGTTAATCTAGATGCTCCATGGCAAATAGGCTATAAAAGACAAATGGAGATTTATCAATGGCTTTTACGAAAAAATGATTTTGATGTTTCAGATACAGGATATTTTGTATATTGTAATGGAAGGACAGACACGAAAGCATTTGATAAGAAGATAGAGTTTGAAGTAGATGTTATTCCATATGTCGGCAATGATGATTGGATTGAAGAAACTATTTTAAATTTACATAAATGTTTACTAGAGAAAGAAATACCAGCAATGGATCCGGATTGTGATTATTGCAGGTATAGGAAAGTAGCAGCAGAGACTACTTATAAGATGTCAAAGAAAAAATAAACAAATTACCGCTATAAGCGGTTTTTTGTTACAATAAATGTGTTACATTTTTGATACTCATTCGTATATATATTAAGACATGAATAATAGAAAATTTAAAAAACATTATGACGATTATTTTGATAGGATATATCGTTTCATATATTATAAGACGCAACATAAAGAAACAGCAGAAGATTTAGTAAGCCAAGTATTTATTAAAGCCTATGATAATCTAGATAAATATGATCCTTCTAAATCAAGTTTTTCTACGTGGCTTTATAGAATTGCTCGTAATACTGTGATCGATTATTATAGAACAAGAAAAAACACAGTAGATGTTTTAGATGTGTGGGACTTAAGAACAGACGAAGATATAGAAAAAGACTTTGAAATACGATCAAAACTAGATCAAGTCATGGAAGCTATGGAAAACATTGATAAAGATCATAGAGAGATTATTATAATGAGATTGTGGGTTAATTTAAGCTATGCGGAAATTTCTCAGATAGTTAATAAGAATGAAGCTAATTGTAGAATGATATTCTCTAGATCAATTAATAAATTAAGGAAAGAAACAATTTTATCTTTAATGTTACTTTTAATTATATGAACAAAAAAATAGAAAAAATTATAAAAGAGCTTTATTCTCAAAATGAAGAATTTAAGAAATATGATAAGGAATTACGGAGTATAATAACTAAGGTTTTAGAGTCTAAGCCAAATGTTGTTATAGATATACAATTAAAGAAGCAAATAATTAATCAATTATTAAAAAAAGAAAAGATTATGAATTTTACATTTAAACCAGCATATGTAGGGGTGGGGATAGCTATTATAGCTATGATTATAGTAGTCCCATTTTTAATAAATCAAAATACAACTTCTACAGGGGTATTAACTATGGTAGGAGATAGGGCTTTTGGAGATTTATCTAATCAACTATCACAATCAGAATCTTTGACAGATAATTCTAAAATGTCGGTTGATATGGTAGGAATGGGTGGAGGTGGGGTATTCGTTGAGTCTAGTATTGTCTCCATGGAAGAGCCAATGATATATCCATATCATTCAACACAATATGAATATAAGTATATTGGAGATGAATTTGAATTGATCGAAGAAGAAGTAAAGGTTTTTCAGAGAAACAATGGGTTAGGTTCAGACATCTATGGATCAAATATATTTAGTGGAGTAGATATTGATGCTATAGACCTCTCTTCTTTTGAGGGTTTAAAAGTTGATAATATTCAATTATCTGACGACAAAGATAACGGATACATGGTAAATGTAGATTTTAATAGAGGCAATATTTCTATTAATAGGAATTATAGAAATTGGGTAATGACCGATGTGAGTCAGAATATGATTACTATTGATAATATTCCAAGTGATGAAAAGATAATTAACATATCAGATTCTTTTTTAAAGAAGTATAAGGTTGATTTGAGTAATTACGGAGAGCCTCTTATTAACAAGTACTGGGAAAATAGGGAAGTATTCCCATTGGAATCATCTAAACAAACATT
>Ga0075125_10001177_pt1 | contig 12435 bp, 10 predicted proteins | sample AntAceMetag02UKN_FD_69810 | JGI IMG/M metagenome (GOLD analysis project Ga0075125, IMG submission 69810) | Saline lake microbial communities from Ace Lake, Antarctica - Antarctic Ace Lake Metagenome 02UKN | ecosystem: Environmental > Aquatic > Non-marine Saline and Alkaline > Saline | place... | reverse complement strand
GGGATAGAGAACATCCCCTATTACTTAGATCTTATCAAGCTGAAATTACAGATAATTCAAGAGAACAACAAAATATTATCCTACGATGGGGACGTCGTATGGGTAAGTCTGTCGTTATGTGTGCAGACTGTCTATGGTGGGCATCAGCTTGGCCATTAGTGCAAATGATAGAGACTGGTAGTAAGAAGAAGAAACCATTTACTATTTTAGTATTTGCTCCTTATGAATCTCAGGTCAAAGAACTCTGGAATACATTCACACAGTTAATTGGGGACTCTCCTCTTCTAAAAGATCAAGTTAAGAAGATTAGAACATCTGATGTTCATACTATTGAGTTCGAAGGACAGGGAGATAATCCTGGCAGTTGCATCAAAGGATATACAATTGGTATCTCCTCATCTAACCAAGGTACTTCCCTTCGAGGACTATCTGGAGATATGATATTTATAGATGAGATGGACTTTATTCCTACAGATATTATAGAGCAAGTTATCCTACCTATCACTACTACTCACCCTGATGTAAAGAGACGCATATGTTCTACGCCGAGTGGAAAGCGTGAGCTATATTTCAAGTGGTGCACAGAGGCTGAGCATCTTGGATGGATGGCACTTCACTATCCCTCGTGGCATAAAGATAATGACAACTGGTTATCTCAAGAGAAAGCTAAGGAACAAGGGCGTAGAATACAAGATAGCACTGAGTTCCAAGTTAAACAGGTTACTACATCTGAAGCTTATACTCGAGAGTATGGCGCTGAGTTTGGTGAAGAATTTGGTGGAGTATACAAGCATCATTTAATTAATAGTTCAACAGTTCAGTACGGCAGAAACATAGATCAAAGTGACCCAAATATGTTTGATCCTGGATTTAATCAAAAGGAAGGACATAAATATATCATAGGTGTCGACTGGAATAGTTATGTTAATGGTGGTCAGATAGTTATGGTAGAATATTGTTCTACTCCTACTTTTGAAACATACTTTGATGACGAAAAGAAACAAGATATAGTTATTGACTTCACTGGTAAATATAGAATATTTTATAGACGAGGAATCAAATCTAAAGAATCTACACAACGACTAACTAGACAGGAAATCATTAGGTTAATGAGTCATTACCAAGTTGATTATTTATATGTAGATTATGGTGCTGGTGATACTAATATAGAAGAACTAAGTATTTATGGCAGAGAACATCCTGAACTAGGATTAAACAAGAAGCTTAGAGTAATTGACTCTGGAGCAACTGTTGATCACTACGATCATATACTTCAAAAGAAAGTTAAGAAAAGAAACAAATCATTAATGGTTAACTTTTCTGTAATCTCTTTAGAAGAAGGAATGTTTATTCTTCCAAAAGAAGAAGATTCTAATACAAGACTTCTAGGTCAAATGCGCTCATATAGAGTTAAACATGTTACTACAAGAGGTGAGTTTGCATATGAAGGCGAGGATCATATACTCGATGCGTTTAATCTTGCAATATATGGCTTCCAACAAAATTATGGTTCGCTTTTAACATCTAAAATAAACTATTCTATTAATGTACTAGCTGATCCCCGCATGGGTAACTATCCACAGAGAGCAACGCAAGTGGAAAGTCCAATACAACTTAAAAATGGGGTTAGTACATATAATATGCCTATCTATGATCCAGATAAAAGATCATCGTATCAAATACCTAAAAGAATAGGTGTTCCTAGACTAGGCACAAGAAGTAGAGGATTTTAATGGCAATTGAAAAAAGTAAGTACGACATAGAGCAGTTTATTAATAAAGAAATCCCTGCAGAGATTCTTGAACAACTTAAGATAGCGGGCAGAATAGAACACGTTCTATCTCCTACGCAGACCTCATCTACTTCTACATCTGCTCAAGATCCAGATATTCCATTTGCCGTTGATCTAGAAAAAGAGCTAGATGAGATAATTGCTAATACTAATGATCTAGAACTCTTAGTTGAACAGCTAGAAGATCTAGAAGATGAACATTTAAAAGATATGATCATAGCGCCTACTAATGACACTATTGCTAATGCTGCTAAACAAATGGGCAGTGAAGATGGAACTATTACACAACAGGTACTAGAAAATGCACTAGCTACTATTGATTATTGGCCGATGATGAGTCTCGGTCGAGATCCAATAGGAGATGCACTAACAGGTAATGGTAAAATTAGTGGAGATTGGGTAGAATGTAATCAGATTACACAAGCATTAGCAGACCAACTTACAAATCCAAAACTAACAGATCCACAAGCAGAGGACGCTATTCAAGAAAGTTCATCGGAAATAGCGGATGATCATGAAAAGCGTATGATTGAAATGATCCTAGAGATCTTACTTCAACTTTGGTGGAACATGCTTTGGCCTAAGTTTGTAGTAGATATGACCATTATTAATCCTCTTAAAATGGCTATAGCAAATCCTGTTGATACAGTTATATTATTCTTTACTTCATTTGGTAAAGGTAAAAGAAACGGTATTAGTTATTCAAAAAAGAGAAGATTTAAAAAACCTAATTCTACTCAATTAGCAGCAAAAGGCCCTCTCAACGGAGCGCTTTATCATTTAAGACTTCTTCTATTGTGTAAGATACCACCTAAGATGTATGTTCGTTACGATCCAATAGTAGAAATAGACTGTAAAGGAATTGAAGATAAATGTCCTCCTCCTAAAGAACCTCGTGAAATAGAGCTAGATGGCAGTGATGGAGTGGCTCAGCTTGGTGGAGAAGAAGGAATGTTAGCAGAAGCTATAGATGGATTATGTTTTACTTCTAATGATCTAATTGGTGACGCTAGTACTACTATGCCTACGGGATTTGGAGCTTCTCCTGTTTGTGCTAAAGCAGCAGTTACTGTAGTTAACGCTGTAATTAGTGACGCTCTTACTCCTCCTGATGGGGAATACAAACCTGGTGGCGCTGGTTCTACAAAGGATATTATATTTAATACAGTAGAATAAAGGATACTATATGTACATTAAATCAAATGGTTATGTTTCTGGGGCACTTTTATTACTTCCCCATATTAGAAAACTTAGAGAGCATGTTGAATTTGAAAAATTTCAATGTAGAGTTCTTAGAGATGATGAAACAACAAGAAAATTTAAAACTAAAACCCAACAATTAAAAGATAGGTTATATGCTTTTCGTTTTAATAATGAAGAAGCAGAGAAGATAACAGCGGCAGGAAAGAAATCAAATGGCGGACAGTAGAAGCTCTCGTTCAAAAAAAGAAAGAGAAGCGTTTTCTAATGGAGTAGGTAACGTACTAGATAAAATAGAAAATCCTAGTATTGGTAATCTATTAGCCACTCCTGGCAGAGCCTTATCTGATAGAATGGCTCTTATAAGATCAACGCAATATAAAGTAGATAAGCCTATTCTTAAGGCCTTCGCTCTTGATATGCTTGGTGTTCTTTCATCTTGGTTAAATGACCCTGAAGTATTATGTTGTTTAATACATGGTATCTTCGCTGCTTATATAGGTTCAGAGGATCAAAAGAACCTAGATAGAATTAACGAAGGATATAAATTAGCTGATACTGGCTTTGGTAAATTTCTAGATAGTATGATTGTATTCGTAGATTTTGTCATAGTGATGCTCACACAAGATATTAAAAAACTAGCTATAATGATACCAGATATCATTAAAGAGGTTTTTGGTATGATAATGGGTGTAGTATTGCTTATCTTACAAGAAACATTATATGCATTCAGAGACTCACAAATTAAAGTTATTTTTGATTGGATGGATGAATGGGATACTAATCAAACTTGGGCTAAATGTCTTCCATTAAAGGATATGATTAATATTCTTAAAAAGTATGTGCATGACTACGGGATGCTAGCCAAGTTACTCAATAAAATAAACGCGTTTGCTTCAGGCCTATCTAGCGCATGGAAAGCTAAGCAAAAAGCTACGGAACAAGTTAAAGATCTGGAGTTTTTATACTGGCTAAGAGACCTTTTAATAAAATTAAAGAAAGCTTCTCTTAATTTTGATCTCTGTGTTGACTATGAATTTGTAGCAGCAGCAGTCGATCCTCTTGCTGAGGACGACCCAAATACGGTATATAATAGAGAAAAAGGATCATTATCTAATCTAGATGACCCTAAATATGATAACGCAGGGGATCCTAATGAACAACAGGGCTATACTATTGGTGACAACGGCGATGTAATAGTAGACGCAGATAAAAAAACTAAAGGAAACTATCTCCCACAAATATCAAATAGCTTTATTAGAGAATTTGTCCACTCAAATTATAGTATTCCATATGAGGTCATAGACAATACTATTACTAGAGGATTAGCAGGAGACCATATTCAAGGAACTAACGTTACATCTAGGTATCCTGAGGATATAATAAGTAGATGCGCACATACTCCCACATCAGAGGAAACTCTTGGATTTATATTTAACTTGAGAAACAGGACGACATAAATGAATACAGTGTCAACTAGATTTGCAAGTGTCCTTAAAAATATCTTTTTTGATGAAAAAGATGATATTGAGGTATTTGCTAATGGTTCAATAACAGATAAAAAAGACGTTGAGGATCCAACAGGTAAGTTTTCTGGACCCAGACATATTGGAACAATATATAAAAGTAAGTCAAATAGAAGAAATGTAACATTTCATAAGCCTGAGTATGATCTTCCTATGGTCGCTAATGCTGTACAATTAGATGGAATCCTAAGAAGAGCTATTAATTTATATACAGAGCATATTCTAAAGAATGACTTTGAGCTTACCTCTAAAAACCTTAAAATCCAACGCCATGTAAATAGAAGAATGAAAGAGATCCAGAATCTAACTGGTATATCTTTCTATGAAACTCTTAATTGGATCTCTACTCAGTTGGTTACATATGGAAATGCTTATGTAGTTAAACAACGAGATAGAAAGAAAAGTGCCTTAGGTAAAAGATTCAAATCATATGGTAAGGTATCTGATCCTATAGTTGGACTGTTTCTAGTAGATGCGTCTACTATTGAAATAGGCTTAAATAAACAAGGCAACGTTACATCATACAAACAACGTATACGTGGCGAAGAAAGAGAATGGGACGAAAGAGACGTCATTCATTTCAATTATAATAAAATACCTGGAACCTTAACTGGCATGTCTCCTATTCTCCCCGTCCTGGATGATGTCCGAGCACTACGCAAGCTCGAAGAAGAGATTGAGATTCTTGGCTTCCAATATTCCATCCCTCTATATTTATATAAGGTAGGAAATAAGGACGTTCCACCCGCTCCTGGTGAAGTCGAAGAGGTAAGCAATGTTGTAAATAACATGCCTGCTTATGGCATGCTGGTCGTTCCAGGCCATCACTCTATAGAAGTTCCTTCTAATGCTAATGACACAATAGATATTATCAAGTATGTAAATCACTTTAAACAAAGAATTTATGGTGGACTTGGTGTGTCTCCTGTTGCAATGGGAGAAGTATCTACTTCTAATAGAAATACTGCTGAAGTTCTAGACGGAGCTATGCAGACTATTACAAAGACTTACCAATCTATTATAAAGAATAGACTAGAGATAGATCTATTCAAAGAAATTATGCTCGATGGCGGCTTCAAGTCACTGGACGATGAACTTGAATTTAACTTCCCTGAAATCGATCTAGAGAACCAGATTAAGAAAGAAACGCATATTGTACAGCTCTGGCAGAACAATCTTATATCTAGAACTGAAGCTCGCAATCTTATGGACTATGAGGCCAATATACAAGAGAACGATACTTTTCTTGAAAAGGTTGATATCGTTAAAATTAAAGCAGAGACTCAGAGTTCAATTGCAATTGAAAAATCTAAGCCAAAGCCAACTGCTACAGGAACAAGTTCTTCTACTAAGAAATCTGGTTCTAGTTCGGCTAAGAAAGCTAAGACTACAGGTGCTAAGGTCCGCCCAGCTAATCAGCATGGAAAAAGTTCAGGTAGACCAAAGTACGTAAAGAACTCACTAGAAGTAAACCTCTTGGATGATGTTAACATATTTAACCTTAAAGACTTTATACTAGATATTGATAAAAAGGTTACTAGTTCTATTTTACAGGAATTGGATTATACTATAAATAACATTTGTTCATTTTATCATCTGGCTAAGCCTGACGTCACAGATAATCCATTAGTAGATAAGTATGTATCTGGACTATCATTAATCTTAGAAGATAAGATCGTTAGAGCTACTAAAAAGATGGATGATGATACTAAGTTAGCTAAGTTTGGACAGAACATAAACGAGTTTCTAACTGATCAATTACCTAAGATCGATAACCTAGCTAAAATTTTAATTTACAAATCTTTAGGATACAAGACTATACTAGTTACATCAGGTTCTTGTCCTAAGCACGCTGATACTAACCTAGAGATAACAAACATTGACTATTCTACACTTCCGCCTTTTGAATACCAATGTAATTGTACAGTAGACGAAGAGAACTTTAATGAGCATTGCTAACTTACCTTCATATGTAGATGTAGTTTTTAGAGCATCACATGTTGACTTTGTTAATAAGAACGCAGTAAAGTATACTATTAGGGCCGCTAAGCAAGGTGCGGATAGTTGGGTCTATCCATATAGAAAACCTCAGCTCGTCGGGCATGATAAGTCTCGAGACCCAATCGGTCGCATAACTGCAGCAAAGATTGTCACTGTTAAAGAGACAGTTGATGCTAACGAACCTAAAACCTACCTACAATTAACCGCTAGAATAACAGACGCAGCGTCAATAGAAAAAGTTCTCGATGGAAGATATAATACTGTCTCTGTCGGATCCAGAACAACTAAAGTTATTTGTAGCGAATGTGACACAGTAATTACAGAAGAAGGCCTTTGCGAACATAAGAAAGGTTCTTATAACGATAACGGTGATATGATCTACTGGATCATTGATCAGCTTGAATACGTTGAAGATTCATTCGTCAACGAACCTGCAGATGAGTGGGCTGGAATTGATTCTATAAATATCGGTGTTGGGTGGGTAGCCTACCAAGACTTTATGGATAATCGAGATAGTCTCTTGTCGCAATATAAATTGGAGGATCATAAAATGTCAAAGAATGCAGATTCTAAGCTTACTACTGAACAACGTGATAAGCTTGCTGACAGCGTATTTTGCGGTCCTGGAAGATCTTTCCCTGCCCATGACAGTGCTCATATAACAGCGGCCCTTTCTTCTTTGAAGACTTTAGAGTTTTCAGATGAGATTAAGGCTAAGCTTGTATCAGCGCTTTATAGCAAGGGGAAGAGATATGGAATTGTCCCAACACAAGACGACCTAGTAGAAGATCCTAACATTCTATTTAACAGACTTGAGGATGAGTGGACAGACGAAGAAGTCACTGCTATTGCAGACTTTTTCAAAGAAAATCCAGACGCAGATCTTCCAGAAACTGAAAATACCACTAAAGATAAAGATACTCAAGAAGACTCTGAAGAGGAAACTACTGACATTGCTAAAATGAAAGTAGGAGAACTTAGAGAGCTTGTAACAAAGCTTACTAAGGACCTCGAAGATGCCTCTGTTACATCAAAAGAAGCAATCGATCTAAGGGATAAGAAAATTACTACCTTAGAAACAGAGCTTCAAGATGCTGAAACAGTAAGTCTTCAGAAGGAAGATGAGATCAATAAATTCGTAGATGAAACTACAAAACTTGAAAAGAAATTAAGAGATGCAGTTATTTCTAACATTATTGACTTGCAAATGACCGATAATACTAATGAGGATATCAATGGCTTACGCGAAAAGTATGCTAAGAGACAAACGGAAAGTCTCGTTGATACTCTACAGGATCTTAGAACTACTACAGATCCTGATAACAAAGAAACAAATTCTGAAGAAAAGGTTGAAGACTCAACTTTAAAAACTGAGGAAAGTGTAAATTCTGATGGAGCTGATGATGATGCTTCTCAGAATACTGATACAACGTCGACAGATAACAAATACGCTATCTTCGACAGAGATAGAAGTTCTAAACTGGAGGATTAATAATGTCTATAACTAATCAATTCACTCCTATGCAATTCACTGCTGGAACTACATGGAAACAGGATGTTAGAACTAGACCTTCTAAGTATGCTATGTCAGATCTTCGTAACTGGAGATTTGAGCAGTCTGAAGGTATACGTCCTGCTGAGTACATGGGAGTTTACAAGAACCTTCCTGTCGCTTTCCAAGATACCAACACTGAAGATTGGGTAGTTATTCCTAAGGGTAGAGTCGTTTCGTCTATTACTCCTTTTGATACTACACCACTCAGCGGTCTTGCGCATCCTGCATCAAGTGGCGAGATTACTATTGGAAACCAAGGTGATTACATGGGTACTGGCACTGGTGCCAAACTTACAGTCGGGATCGACACTTCATACTTCGGTTATGAAGATGGCATCGCTGGCCTAATCGTTCCTGCTAATGGCGGAGTGGTTTATAGTGGATTCTATGGCGCAAATGATGTGCTCGCTCAAACAAGACAAGCTGGTGGCGAACGCGCTACTGCAAGTGGATCTTATGTAATGCCTGCTAACTGTCCTATTGGTGTTGCTTTCAACGATATGTATCAAGACATACGTGGTGAGTGGATCAATTACAGAATGCATCCAGACGGCTATCATTTCCTTACTGACTTTTACGTAGAAGTTCCTTTTATTAACACTAGCGACACGCTTGCAGCTTCAGGTTGCAGCCCAGCTATTGGTAATCAGGACTATGCGCAACAAGTTCTGTATAATGACGTGAATAAATGGTTTACATATCTACAGTTCGATGGAACTAGTACAGCTCCTAAGGCTGGACAATTCGTAACTTCCGATCTAATCGGTAACTATACGATGCAGGGTGCCCTTTCCGACGCGAGTGCTTCAGGTATTACACTTGATACAGCTCTTACTGGAATTAAGACAACTCAAACTGTTGGTAAACTGATTGCACTAGATACAAGACAACCTAAGCACGGACTAGATGATGTCCTAACTTATCCAAGATCAGGCATGCCTGGTTCACAAACAGCTGGTATGATCAAAACTCTTTTTGATTTTGCATACTACTGTCTCTATATCGGCACAGGAACAGCACCGTCTGTTGAAGCCGTTTATAATGCAATCCGTACGGGTGCATTCGGTCTGGCTAGAATCCAGCTACTTGTATCATAATAGGAGATAAATAATATGGCTTACATGACTATAAAAGATCAGGTTGCATGGGATAACTTTGCTAAGAAAGAAGATCGCACTAAGTACCTTAACGTATACGATGCATTCACTAGCCGTGGACGCATGATGGATGAGAAAACTGGCGACATAGAATCCTTCTCAATGAAGGATCTTGTTACTCGTGAAGATCTCATGAGATTCATGCCACAGACAGTTGAAACTGTTGTTAGAGAAGCTATCGAACCTAACCTATTCATTGTTCAAAAGTTATTTCAACAAATAACTATCGAGCAAGGTTCTAGAATCCAAATTGGTGCCCTTGGTGCTATGGAAGCTGGAAGAGTCGGTCAGGGTGGAGAATACCCACAGCGTATGCTTGACTTAGATAGTGGTGACATGGTCGCTATCACTACAGACAAGTATGGTCTTAAGATTTCTCTTACTGAAGAAGTCGTGCAACAAAACCAATTTGACGTTGTTAACGTTTGGCTAAGAGCTGCTGGTAAAGCAATGGCTCGCTGCAAGGAACGTCTTGCTGCTAAGCTTATTAACGAAATGGGTTATAAAATTTTCGATAATGCAAGTCCTGCTACATCATATGCTGGTTCAACAACTGGTAGAGATATTACAGGAACTGCAAACGGTTCTATGACAGCAACAGACGTTTTCGAACTCTATGCTTATCTACTTAACCGTGGTTTCGGTCCTGATACTCTTCTAATGCATCCACTTGCATGGAAGACCTTCGCTACTGATCCTGAAATGAGAGAAGTTGTACTAGCTGCATCTACTATCGCTCAGGTCAAGGGTGGACAATCGGCTCCTAATTGGGGAACATCACACAATGGCTACGGTCTGCGTACTGGTGGAACTGGAACTGAAAAAACAGCTGGTAACAGTGTTAAGGGCCCTAATGCTTGGACTCAAACACTTAACCCTCTAGGTTCAACATGGCAGGTTTCTCCAAGTTATCTACCATCACCTATTCAGGTTATTGTTACCCACTACGTCCCATTCACATACGGTGCCCAAGGTATCGAAAGAATGGATACTGGTTGTGCAACTAATGTAATTATGGTTGACTCTGATAACTGCGGAGTTATTGGACAAAGTGAACCTGTCTCTACAGACCGTTGGACAGATCCTGAACGTGATATTCTAAATATCAAGATGAAGGAATCGTATGGTTTCGCAGTATTAGAACAAGGTAAGGCCGTTGGCAAAGCCTCTAATATCGCTATCGCACGTAACTACAACTTTGAGAACGCAAATAGCCAATCCCTATCTGCTCTTACTCTAAGTGGAGTTCCTAGCGGCTTTACAGCGCCATCACCTGCTCTATCTTAATTTAGATAGAAACAGTAGTCAGTCACTAAAGGGAGCAGAGCATCACGCTCTCTCCCTTTTTGTTTTTTGGGAGAAAAACAGGAAGAAGAAGAGGAGAGTATCATGGCTAAGGCTAAAAAATCAGGATTTCAATTACCAAAATATTTAAGACTAGAAAAAGGATCAATGTGGTTTGATAATGAGGGAGAAAATTGCTCAGGTATTAAACTATTTGCTTTTTCAAAAGCACTCACAGGTAGATCTTGTGAACTTGAAACCATACTTAATGATGCTGGCAAAGAAGTAAAAATGCCAGTTCTTTCAGATATTCCACTAGATGAACATAAGAATGAAAATATCGTAGACTATGGTAAGAAGGATCTTGCTCTACAGTGGTACGTAGATACAACTAAAGTACCAAATGAAAAACTTTCAAGAATCTTACTTGCTTATAAGTTTGGTATTCTTGTAGAAGCAGACCCAAAGAATCCACCTAAGCCTGTAAAGGAACAAGGGGAACAAACTGACTTTGGCTTCAAGAAAAACGGAGATAGAATCTTTGTTGGTAAGAACAAAGAAATGTACGCAAAACTTCAAAACTATCCTTTCGATGATCTAAGGAAGTTTGTTAATAATGCTCCATATACTACTTCCGCTAGAAGAAATCTAATGGATCTTTTTGACTATGAGCGTGCTGGGCATAATCCAATGAACAGACCTAGACAAGAAGTCCTTGATTTAGTTAGACTTAAACTTAACCAATATGGTAATGGAATAAGTCCAATGAGAATTAACGAAGAAGAATAATTATGGCTTTAAATGTTATTTCACATACACCTGAAATTTATGCTACAGGAGTATATAGAAATCAAACTCTAAGCATGATTTTTAATAAATCCATTCAGCCCTTAACGGTGACATGGGAAACAATTTCTGTACATGATGGGACTTCCTACGCAACAGTCGTGGGAAGTCTTGGTACAGAGTGGAGTAGTGGTACTGCTGATGGCACTGTCGTACAGGCCACTTTTACGCCAGAAAGTAATCTTTTACCTAATACAAAATATGTGGTATATGTATTTGGAACACCTCAAAGTATTATTGCTACTGATGGTGAAGAAATACCTAGTACATATAGCTGGGAGTTTACTACAGGCCTTGAAACTTACGATGAAGACACCGCAAGTGGAACAATTCCAAGCGGAACTATTCCTTCCTCAGTGACATGAATAGACCTATCTGGTGTTCCTGACTATTTAGAATCATGAATAGCTAGTTTCTATGTTTATGCTACCGATCCAAAAAATCAAGAACCAAACGTAGAAACACAACTCTCTGGAGTATATATAACATTTACTGGTAATGTACTAACTTCTGCATCAGACTTAGCTAGTTATATAACTATTAACGAAACTCCAGTACTACAATAAAGGAAAACTTTTATGGCTGATATAATTCCTGTTAGTTTAATAGCGTTGGTAGCCAGTGGTACAGTCGATCTAGACTCAGATACTATGGTTGCCACTCTACATACATCTGGTGCTGCGTTTACGTATGCTTCAGAGAACTATGTAAGTACTTATGAGCTTCCAACTGGAAGCGGATATACACAACTTAACGAAGCTATCACTGGTCAAGCAGTTGCTCATAGTGGTCTATATACTACATTTGATATTGCTGATGTATCTTGGACAGCTGCTGGTGGAGATATTGGTCCTGCCAGATATTGCGCCCTAGTAGATACTCAAGGCGCTATGAATAAGTATGTCTATATAATGGACTTTGTAAGTGACAAGACTGCTAATGATGCAACTGACTTCAAAATCGTAGTCAACTCATCTGGATTATTTAAAATGTATCAGGGGTAATCTGGAATGGCAAATGAATTTTATACTATGTGTGCGCTGTTTAATGATCAGTGCGAAAGACTAAGAAAAT
>Ga0075125_10001175_pt1 | contig 12446 bp, 21 predicted proteins | sample AntAceMetag02UKN_FD_69810 | JGI IMG/M metagenome (GOLD analysis project Ga0075125, IMG submission 69810) | Saline lake microbial communities from Ace Lake, Antarctica - Antarctic Ace Lake Metagenome 02UKN | ecosystem: Environmental > Aquatic > Non-marine Saline and Alkaline > Saline | place... | reverse complement strand
AAACATAAAGAAGTTGCAAGAGTTGGGGATTTGATTAAGTTTGATGATGGAGCTATTGGATTAGTTTTAAAAGATGGGGAAATTGCTTTACTTAAATTTACTACTGGAAAGGATGGGTTTGTATTGGCTATTGGTTATGAAGAATATTTAAAAGAAGGAGAATACAAAATCATAGCAAAAGCTAAAGATTGGGAGATAAATGTTAAATGATATGTGAAATTTGTGGAAAAGAGATGGTATATGATGAAGGAGAATATGATGGGGATAGTTGGACATGCTATGAATGTTTAAAGGAGGTTTTAAAAGAATAAAATGGAAGACATAATATACACAAAAAAGAAAAGACCATTATACAAGGAATTAAAAGACCATAATATAATTAGATTGTTTAGTGAATATGTTTACATCTATACCTCATCTAAGGGCAAGGTGGAGATGTCATCAACCCATAATCCAATAACTATGAAATACATTTATGAGCTTAGCTATAACAAGCGAACAGAGTTGTTTAACTCCAGACCTAAAGCAATTAAAAGAATACAGGAGTTATTAGGATGATTTATAAATGTCCAATATGTCACAGTGAGCATGAAACATTTAAGGAGAATCTCGTATCAGTAGTTTGTCCAATATGTATAGTGGAAATGGATTTAATAGAACCTAAAAAGGGGGTAAACCAAGATGGGAGATGAAATACCAGTAACTGGTGAAATGTTAGCGGATATTCTTAGTGAGTATTACAATAAAAAATTAATTATAACCGAGGTAGAGCTTAATGGTGATTCAGAAGTTCTAAAGATAATGAATAACTTAATCATAACAACAGAGGATGTTACACCGAAAGAGGATATAGATTAACTATATAGTATTATTAATTTTATTTATAAAGGAATAATTATTAATTGTATTAATCAGTATAATTAATAATTTAAAATGGTCAAAGATATTAAACATGTAGACAAGATAACTAAATTCTTTAGAGACAACAATATCTCTGGAATAATATTCACTCAAAAGGAAGGTGTGTTTGAGTTTATCCAAAGTGAGTATGCTCGTTTAGCTATTACTGAATTTGTAGAGATATTTCTTGAAATTCAAAACACATTAAAAAAGAATGCAATTAAACACGAACTTGATTATCATGATAAATACAAATCACATAAAAATATTAATCATGTTAATTACATAAACTAAAATGGGAAGACATAAAATCATACAAAAGAATCTACCGATATCTATTAGTCTTTTACCTAATCAATGTATCTTTATTAAGAATAATCCATCGTTTAACTTATCTAAATTTGTTCAATTACAATTAGATATGTTTATTCCAAGATACTTGGAACATGATGAATACAGGAGGATTGAATGACAAAAAGAAAATTTAACAAATTGGAGAAAAGGATTTCAGAAAAGAATGTTATTTTGTTGAAGGATGACTTAGCTTATAAAAAGGAAGTGGAGTTGGCTCGTCTTGATTTAGCTATGAGTAATTCAGATATTGTTGTTAGACGACAGATGTCTGAGATGGTTAATAGAAGGAAGACGTTGATAGAAGATATTAAACGAATAGAAGCCATCATTAGAATAACAGAAGACCAGATTACAAATGGTGTTGAAATGAAATCATCTTCAAATAAATAAATAAAAACGGAGGTTATAATAAATGAAATATAGTATTTTTAGACCGCTTACAAAAGAAGAAAAGAACGAGGCAATACCAGTAAATAGCAAATCTATCTTAGATGCTTTTTTAGGAGAAATGTCTAAGTATGTTAATGAATATTCTAAACGATATAAACCATATGATTCATATTCAGCAAGAATGGATTTTGATACTAATGTGGAAAATATGATTAAGGAAAATAGTGTAAATTTAAATAAGAAAGAACTTAAAATAGATTTTGGTAATTTGGATAAATATGGAGAGTTATCAAGATTTAAATACACTCATAGTAAAGAAAGTAAAGAGACAAGGTTAGTAGCTGGTATTAAACAGGAAGTGATAATGGGACATCGTTATTTCTTTAACTGCATACAACGAGGCAATAAGATTTCGATATACATTCCAAATGATAAGATTACTGATTTTGAGAAATGGTTAAACGATAACTTTGAAGTTCCGGATGAAGTGGGAATATTTGAGACTAAAAAGGAAGTTATAAAGGAAGTTGTTAAGGAAGTTAAAACAGAAACTAAACAAAAATCTACAGAGTAGTTTTACTTTATAGAATGGATTCCCAATCAGAGATAGTTATTTTAAAGAATGGAGAAGAGATAGTTTTAAGTGACAAACGTCTTAAAGAATTAGTTTCTAAATTCATAGAATTATGTGCAGCTGATGCAGTATTATTTGATGATTTTAATAAAAATGTTAAGGTTGTTGATTTACTGGTTAATGTTAAAAAAGCATTTTTCCCTGCTACTCAAATGAATCTTAGTATGAGCACACAAAACTTTGATGACAAATTAAAGAGGTGGGTTGAGGAAAGAGAAAAGTTAAAGGAGGCAATAGATAGATGAAGATAGAACAATTGAAAAAAGACCCATCTTTATTAGAAGATTTTATTAGTTTTTTCTTTGATTTCTCTCTTTACCCTTACCAAAAAACATTTATTAATTCTTGTTTTGCTAATACCCGAATTGCTGGAAAATGGTGTCGTCAATCAGGAAAAAGTCAGGTTGTTTCTATTTATGTGTTACTTAGAGCTATATTAGATAAAACAGCAGTTGTTATCGTTAGTCCTACACAGAATCAGAGTAATGAAATGTATAAAAAGATTCAAGTGTTAATTGATTCTAATCCAGAAATAAAAGCGATTGTAAGAAAAGAAACTCAACAGGAGATGACATTTGCCAACGGAAGTAGGATTATTAGTTTACCATCTGGATTTGAGGGTCGAACCATTCGAGGTTACACCTGTGATATATTAGTAATAGAAGAAGCTGGTATTATGGAAGATACAGTTGTGAATACAGTTTTAGTTCCTATGTTAGCTTCTAAAGGTATTAGTGGACAGATTATTAAAATCGGAACACCATTGACTCGAAATCATTTTTATAGAAGTTGTTTTAAAGATTCATTATATAAAGTTATAAATGTTACATGGGAGGATTGTGTAAAAGTTGGTCAATATTCAAGAGAGTTTATTGATGAACAGAAAGCTGGTTTGACAGATATCGAATTTAGAACAGAATATGAAAGTGAGTTCATTGATTCTGGACATATGTTTTTTCCTGCAGAGTTATTAGAACAAGCATCAGCTACATATACTTTATTACCGAGATTATAAAATGAAACCAGAAAGAATACCAAATGGAGAAATAAATCCAAAGAGCAAATATGTTTTGGGAATTGACCCTGCACGAACGGGTTCGGATGAGACAGCACTTGTAATTCTTGAACAATTACCAGCCAATGATAATATATTTATTTCTTATATGGAGTCAGGACATGTTCCAGATTTAACAACAACATTAGATAGAGTGATATTTTTAGATAAATTTTATAATTTTGATAAAATTTATATTGATGAGACTGGTTTGGGTGCTGGATTATCTGATATTCTTAAAAATAAATTAGGAAATAGGGTTGTCGGTGTTTGGTATACTCAAAAGATAAAAGTAGAAATTTTTAATAATTTAAAATTATTAATGATGAGAAGAAAAGGCAAATTATATATTCCAGATTATAAAACAATGCGACAGGCAATTGTTAAAAAAATGTTTTTTCAATTTCTTTCTATTTCTCAAACATTTAAAGATGCTGCTAAACTTCCTAAAATTAGTCATGATAATAGAACTCACGATGATATAATTAATGCTCTTGCTCTTGCAGCAACGCACTTCCAACTAAAAAAGATAAAACGTTCTTACGGCTTAGGTGGATTTACCTCAACCAGATAATACTATATAGTATTAAATTTAATATTTATAAATAAAAATAATTTATAAGTTTTATTATCAGGTCGACCCTTTACCCCCCCCCACCACCACCACCATTACCCTTCACCTCCACCACTACCCTTCACTTTCACATTCATGGGAAAAAAGAAAAGGCATTATATATATAAACCAAAAGAAATTTCTGTAGAAAAATATATAACTGAACAATTTAAAACTAAACTTAGTGAAGAAGAACATGATTATTCTAAAGTTGATTTTAAAAACAAACTTGGAGAATCACATCCATTTGATTATAAAGTAATTGAAGGATTAGAAATGAAGTTTGGAATTGTTAGCGCTATAGAAGATAAGATTTGTGATTATACAATTGCTCCTGGATTATTTATTGAATGTGAAGACGATGAAACTAAAACATATTTAGAAAATTGGATTGTTGAAACTAACTTAATACAACATCTTAGACCCTGGTTAAAATCTGGATTAGGAAAAGGTTCTGGTTATTTAGAAATTGCAGGATTAAGTGATATTGAAGAAAAAGAATTTATAAAAAATATAGATTCAAATACAATTTTTGTTCAAAGAGATGATACTGGAGTAGTAATAAATTATAATCAATATGTTGGAGCAAATATTAAAATAATTAGTGACAAAAAAATTATAGAATTAGATAAAGATAATATTATTCAATTAAATATTAATCAAGTTGGAAATAATGCTTATGGAATGGGGATTGTTTTTTCTGGAATACCGATTATTAATGATTTTTTAAATGCACAAAGTGCTTTGCATACTATAATGAGAAGAAAGGCAAATTCTCAAATTCATGTCAAGTTAGGAAATGCTGAAAAGGATGATTATCCAACTCAAAATGATATTAATGATTTTGGTTCTAATTTACAATATATGAATGAATCTACCGAGTGGGTTACTGGACCTAATTGTGAAATGAATGTTTTAGATTTTGGAAATGTTGGAGAAAAGTTTAAAAGTATTTTAGATAATGATATGAAATTATTATCTTATGCGTTTCAAGTTCCTGAATCTATTTTAGGAGCAGATAAAGGGTTTGTTGGTTCTGCTGAAATACAGGAGGAAGGATTTGATAAAAATATTAAATCATATCAAGAACAAATTGGATATATTTTAAAGGAAAAAGTATTTGATATTTTATTATTACAAAAAGGAAAAGAAAAGGTTAAATATAAAGTTGTTTGGGGAAAACAAACAGAAAGTGAAAAAAATAGTATTAGAACAACTTATATTTCATTACTTAGTTCAAGTTGTGCAATAAGTCCTGGATTAAAAAGAGCATATGAAAAGAAAATAGCATTATTAGACGGAATAGACTTTATAGAAGTAGAAAAAGAAAATGATAAAGCTATGAGACGAAATAATATAGATTCTAAAAAATCATTTAATAGACAAGTGCAATTACAGCAAATTCCTGGACAACAAAACACAGATGAACATTATTTAGACCATGAGATTTTAGATGAATATTTTAAAGATTTAGCTCCACAAGAAATTGAAATAGAATTAGCTAAAAAATATACAGATGAGAATTTATATAACAAAATTACAGAAGTAATTGATGATTTTAATAAAGATTATAATTTAAATGAATGGATTGGTGAATATACTGAAATGTCAGATGATATTGATAGTTTTATTGATGAAGATGATTTTATTAATTTAAGTGCTGTAAATGCACAAGAAGTTGCATTGGGAATGTTAACAGCTTCTCAAATTAAAAAATTAAAATTTATTATGAAAGATGCTGTTAAAAATAATAGAAGTTTACATTATATTACAGTTCAAATTGAAGGATTACATTTACCAGATAGATATGTTATAAATAGTAAAGGTGAAAAGGTGTTATCTATTAGTTCTAAAAAAAGGGCTGCAATGATTGCTCGAACTGAAACAGTTAGAATTAGAGCAGAAGGTTCTTTACGATTTTTAAAAAAAGGTGGAACAAATGAAGTTGTTTTTAGAACTACTTCTGGAAAACCTTGTCCACTTTGTCAATCAATGGAAGGTGGAGTATTTAAAATTGAAGAAGCTTCTGGCATAATTCCCCTCCACGCCAACTGCGTATGTCAGTGGGAAAAAAAGTAAATGGTTGCTATTAGAATTCCTGGAACTTCAAAGATAATTTTTTTACCTGAACACATTGGTGATACAGTTATAGATTTATCTAATTATCCTGACATAGATTCTTCTATTAGAAATGAAGATGTAAAAGTAATTGGAAATTGGGCTGATTATAGTGGAAGTGGGAAAACAAATCCACAAGAAGTAATGTTACAAGGTATTCAAGATATTAATCCGGCAAGTTTTAAAGGACAAATATTAAAATCAGATATTAAAAGAACAAATAGAGGAAGAAAAAGTTCTTGTTATAGGCAACGACCTCGTTTAGTTACTATAGATACAAACTTCTAAACTATATAGTATTAAATTTAATATTTATAAATAAAAATAATTTAAAATTGTTATATTAAAAATGCCTGCGGAATTTGAACGAATGCGGAAAGCAATTAAACAACAATTAAAGAAAGATAATCCTAACATGAAAGAGGATGAATTGGAAAAAAGAAGTTGGTCAATTGCAACTACTCAATGGAAAAAGACACATGATGGAAAGGCTCCAAGTAAAGAATCGATAGAAAATACTAATTCTGAAGATAAGTTTGACGAAGAAGGACGTTACATTGTTGCTGAAAATGTTAAAATGAATATTACTGCAAGCATAGATACAATTACAGAATGACTAAAAAGAAATATATAAAAGGTATTGCAGTAAGAGAAGGTGTTTCTCGAAATAAAAGAAATTATTTAGCATCAGAATTACATAAATTTGCAAATACTTTAATTGGAAAACCAATTCTTAAAGACCATATAAGCGAAACAGATAACGTTGTTGGTAAAATAACAAATGCTCTTTCTGAGGACAATGGAAAAATTATTAGATATGAAGGATGGATTAAAGATGATTCATTAGCAGAAAAAATAGAAGATGAGAGAATTACCGAAGTGAGTATTGGAATAATCTCTGGAAGAACAGTTAAAGAGAAAAAAGATGACGAAATAGTTATTCCATTAGATATGGAAGCTTTAGAAATTTCTACAACACCAACTCCCGGAGTTCGCGGAACATCTGTGTCTTTTCAAGACGAAAATTATAGTGAAGAAAAATTAAAAGAAATTATTGAAAATTATAACAAAAAATCAAATTTAACTGAATTTAATTCAGGTAATTATACAATTGAAAAGGAGGAAAATGGAATGGATAAAGAATCTCAAACTACTAACGATGAAAGTAACTTGGCTATTATAGAATCTTTGAAAAAGGATTTAGAATCTTTGAAAAAGGATAATGAATCTTTAGAGAATGCTCGTAAAGAAGATGCTATTTCTAAATATACTGAATTGTGCAAAGTAAAAAGTTTGAAAGTTAAAGACTTATCAAATGCAAATATGGAAATGATTCAATTTGCTATTGAAACTGTTGAAGAGATGCCAGAAGAACCAAAAGAGGAACCTGTAAAGGAACCTGTAGAGGAACCAAAGGAAGAACCAAAAGCAGAAGAGCCAGAAGCTGACAAACCAATTGCAGAACCACAATCTAAAGAAGTAGATAAATCTGAAGAGCCAGAAGGTGAAAAATTTGCTGGTTATGTAATTGAAAGAGTTGGAAATGGCTTTACGTTCTACAAAGGTTATTAAAATGACAGTTAATCCAAACGGGTTTGTTCAAGCATTAGATTTTGGGCAACCTAAAATAATCTACGGTGAATGTATGGAAGTTATTTCTGGCGGACAGTTTGTTGGTGCTTCAGGCACTGCATCTGTTGTTGGTTCTGGTTTAGATTCATATGTCGCAAACGATGTTAAACTTATCGTATGTGCAGATGCAGAAGACTTTGTTGGTGTTGCAATACAAAATACAGCAAGTGGTGCTCTTTTAGGAGTAGCTACATACGGAGCTGTTATCTCAACATGCGGTGGAAGTGTTACTGCTGGACACATGGTTGCAGCTATAGCAAGCACAGATTCAATCGTGAATTTAGGTGCTGGTTCTGGAACAATGAGTGCAGGAAGAGCATTAACAGAAGGAACAAGCGGCGCTTATGCATTGTGGAAAATAAACGCATAAAATGAAATATATTAGAGAACTTTTAAATACAGGAATAGCTACAGAAGGTTCACTTTTAATAGTGAAGAAAATTTACGACACATTAGTAGAAGAAGTTAATAAGACTCTTATCCCAAGAACTGAAGCTGCTCTTGTTATTGGTCCATCAGGTATTCCTGGTTCAAGTATTGATATTGATAGAGAAGACCCTAATACATTAGACATTAGAGAAATTGCAGAAGGTGCAGATGTTGTATTAGATAATCAAACTTACGATAGTCAAAATATTAAACCTAAGAAATATGCTGTTGGTATTAGAATAACAAGAGAGATGTTAGAAGATGGAAAGTGGAATTTGCTTGATAGAAATATAAGGACTGCTGGAAAAAGATTTGCGGAAAATGAAACTAAATTGGTTATTCAACAATTAGATTCAGCTGCAACTACAAATACCGGTGGTGCTGCATATACTATTGCAGATTTAACAACTCAAATCCAAGATTTAGAAGATGCTGATTATCAACCAACAACTTTATTAGTTGGTAATGAAATTATGCATGATTTGAGGAATATAGACACTTTTACAGAAGCTGACAAGTTAGGTTCAAGGGAAATGTTAGATAAAGGTTTTGTCGGAACTCTTTATGGTTTAAATGTTCTTAGATTTTCTACAAATGCTGCTCCATCATCAACATATACAAGATATGCATATGTTTATGATAAAAGTCAAGCATATTATATTGTAGAAAAAAGACCAGTTACTATAGAGAAATTTGAATTACCTTCTAATGATATGTCTGCTGCATCAGTGACTCAAAGAATTGCAGCTCAAATTATTAGAACATCTGCAGTCTCAAAAACTACTACTACTGCGTAAGTTTAGCTTTATAGCTATATCAACGGGTGGAAATTATTTCTGCCCATTATTATTTTTATTATTTTTTAAATTAAAACAATTAAATTAGGAGGAAAAAGACAATGATAGACGGATTAGGATTTGAAGAAGTTAACCAATCAGTTACTTCAACAGCTATAATTAGTGGAACTAATGTTTATGCTACAACAGCAGTGACAGCACCCGCTATTGTAGGAACAACTTCTGTTACTAATAGTGATGGAACTTTAGAATCAGTTGCTGTTGGAAGTGGAACATCTACATTTGGCGCAAGTATACACGCAGGGTCAGCAGCTCTTGGAACTGGTTCAAATGCATGGGTTGAATATGCTACAGCATTTTCACAAAAACCAATAGTAACAGCAACAGATTTAACAACTGCAGATATGGCTTTATTTATACCAGTTGGAAGTGTTGGCGCAGGTAGCTTTTATATTGAAGGAGTAACTGCATCAGATGAATTTAGTTGGATAGCAATAGGACTTTGAAAATAAATTATTTATATTTTATAGAATGAATATATCAAATGAAAGTTTAAGAGAATCAAAAGGAAAAGATAAAGTCGTTAGACTTTTATACAAATTTATTGATAGTAAATGGTTTAGTGACAAAAAAGAAAAAGATTATTTAGTTGTTTCTTATAATTTAGAAAATGATAAATATATTCCAGAACATCATAAATTTAAAAGAAGCATAGACCCATTATATATTTGGTCTGATGATGCTTATAATGAAATTGCGGGTTCTCCTAAAATTAGAAATAAAAAGGAACAAGTTATCTATGCAAGGAATAAATTTAAAACTAAATTGATAGAAAGATTTTGGTTTAGTAATTATATTGCAGCAGAGAGTAAATTTATAGAATTATCTAAAAAAGATTGTAATAATACTGAAGATAAATGGGTATTAGGTAAAACTATATAGTATAAATTATATTATTTATAAATGGTTTTAAATTTAAAAAAATAAGTAAATAAAACTGGCAGGTTTAATCGACGGCCAGTATAAAGATAAGAATAAAAGAGATTAAAATAATTTCTTTTATTAAAAATAAATAAAATGTTACCAGATGATTGGAAAGGGCGAAGATATCAGCAATTTAAAGATAGTGAAGTATTTGGAAAATTGAATGTGCATACAAGTGGCGGAAGTATTGTTTTAAATGCACCAACACCGAGAGTTGGAGATATGTTATTAATCAATGCAGGAAGTTCAAATGTTTATTATAATCTTGGAATTAGTGGTGGTGATGTTGCAGTTTCAACAAGTGGAACAATGTTAGCCGCTGGTGCTGAAAGGTCATATAATGATGTTGGATTTGATGTTGTTGGATTAACAACTTCAGCAGGTGTTACAGATATCTATGTTCACAAAATTTATAGCAATAGACCTTAAAAATGATAATTACAGCAACTAATGTGCCCAATTTTATTAATAAAGACTTGAATATAATTGGTGATTTAAATATTAAAGGAAATTTAGAAGTTGAAACAGGAAGTTCTGTTGTTAATGTTGGATTTATTACTCTTGGTGATACATCATTAGGAAATGACATTAGTGATTTAGTTACTATTTCTGGAAATACTATTTCTACAGGAAGTTATACTGGAACTAATTTTAGTGGAACTAATGTTTGGGCTAAAACTTTAATGCAAAGTGATACTATTATTGGTGATACTGTTATTAGTGGAACTGTTATTAGTGGAGGGAATACAAGATTAAATACTGGTAGTAGTATAAATGGTGGATTATATTTAAATTCAATTGGTAGTGGAAATGGAATAGTTGTAAATCAAATTAATGATTATCCAGCAGTTCTTATTAAACCAAATAATAGATGGATGTCATCGACAGCAAATGGTGGTGCATCTTCTGTTAATATGTTTAAAATAAATACTTCTGACGAAATTGATGTTGGTGCTACATTAAATGCTGGAGAGATTGAATTAGTAGAAGATTCTGGCGTAGTGACATTAGTTAATTTGCCTGTAAGTGATACTCCTGTAGCTGACACTGAAGAAAGTTATTGTTTGAGTATTGATTCAAATCCTATTTTTACAATTTATGCGGAGGCAGATGGTTCTGGAGGAATACAAAATGAAAGAGTGTTTTCTACAATTATGGGATTAAATGAAACTACAACTCCAACTGCAATTGCAGATAAAGGTGCTGTTTATACAAAATCAACTAATAGATTATTTTTTCAAGATGGAGCAGGTAATGAACACACATTAGCTCAAACAGATAGTAATTATGCAGAAATGTATTTTAATAATAATGCAGTAGCAACAGTAATTGAAACTGCAGATACTCCAATAATGTTAAGAAATACTACAACAGGAACTTTAAATAATTGGACATATCATTCTGGTTCTACAGGAGAAATCACTGCATATTCTGATGGAACAGGAAAAGTAAATGTTGCAAGTTCAACTCACGGATTAATTAGTGGAGATATTATTTCTATTAGAGGAACTACAAATTATAATGGTCTTTGGACAATTACTTTAATTGATGCTAATAATTTCAGTATTCCAGATACTTGGGCAGCAAATGATGGTGCAAGTGATTGGGACCAAGGGGATTATTTATTAGCAGGAACAGGTGCAGCAGGAATTTATTCTTTTGATTATTCTATTTCATGCACAGTACTTGCAGCAGATACATTATTGGGTCAGATTTCTAAGGATGGAGTTATTTGTTCTAAATGTATTAGTCAAAGAAAATTTGTAGATGGAGATATTGGGAATCTTATAGGCACTGCAATTATAACTATTGCGGAAGATGAGAGAATATCATTAATACTTCAAAGTGATTCTACAACAAATGTTACAATTAAATATGGTGACTTTAATATCCATAGATTATAGGGGTATTAAATGACAAATATTTCTACTGGTTCATTGAATAAAGGTTTAGTTGGACATTGGATGTTGGATAAAGAATCTGAAAAAACAACAAAAGATGTGTTTAATGGATGGGATTTTACAAATGATTGGGCTCCAGTTACAGCCACAATTGTAGATAAAGATACTTTTACAGTTGATACTAGTGATGGTTATGTTTTAAATACTACAATGATAGAAGCAGGTAAAAAATATACAGCAAGAGTAATAGGGACAGTAGGTGCTGGATTGAGTAATTTTAGAATCCAAAGTCCTATTAGATTATATCTTTCAAACATTCCTACGGGAGCTTTTGATGAAACATTTACATTTGATGCTAATGATGCTCATATTAAGCTTTGTGCAACAGGAACTGGACAGATAGATATTACTTCAATGTATTTTAGAGAAATTGTTACTGCAGATAAAACTCCAAATAATAATGTTGGAAATTTACATGGAACTTCTTATACAACTGATAGAAAAGGACAAACTGATAGAGCAATGAGCTTTAATGGTAGCAGTGATTATGTTGATATAGAAAATTCTATAAATACTAATATTTCTATATCATTTTGGGTTAAAAGAGATAAGATAGGAACTGATTATTTAATGGATTTTA
>Ga0075125_10001173_pt1 | contig 12452 bp, 18 predicted proteins | sample AntAceMetag02UKN_FD_69810 | JGI IMG/M metagenome (GOLD analysis project Ga0075125, IMG submission 69810) | Saline lake microbial communities from Ace Lake, Antarctica - Antarctic Ace Lake Metagenome 02UKN | ecosystem: Environmental > Aquatic > Non-marine Saline and Alkaline > Saline | place... | reverse complement strand
TTTTCAAATCACTTGGATTTTACTGATATTGTAACTAATGTTTACAAAGAAGGTGGGGAAGGATTAGATTTTAAAGATAGTAAAAAACCAGAATTACTTTTAGATATTTTAATGGAAATGACTACTAATAAAGGTGATTTGGTTATGGATTTGTTTGGTGGGAGTGGAACTACAATTGCAACTGCAATTAAAAAAGAAAGGTCTTGTGTAATAATTGAAAATAATGAAGATTTTAATAAAATTATTTTAAAAAGATTAAATAATTTAAAAAAAGGAAAAGACATCGACGGGGTAAAATACAATTTTAAGTATGATTACTTTAACTCTCCACAAAAATTAAAAAAGAATTAATTCAATAACTCCATAACCTATTTATATTCTTATCCAGTATAATTTAATTATGTTAGATTTACTTTTTCCAAAAAATGAATTAACCTATGTTGAACCACCAAGAATGACTATTGGAAAGGTTTTAACATTCAAAGGATATAATCCATTGGGGGTAGGGCAACAAGCAGTTCATTTAGGTAATACTGCAGAAAAAAAAGATAGATTAGATATAATCTTTAAAATAAAAATAGAAGAATTAAAATCAGCCAAATTAAATATTACTTTTAAGGAATTAATTGATTTGTATATTTAGTAGTTTATTTTAAACCATTTTAGACTTTTTACACAGGCAACCGACTTTATACACAGAAGCTACTTCTTACACAAAGCCTTAAATTGGTGAACATTAAAAAAGTAGGTATAAACCCCAAGTCAATAAAAAAGCAATTGTTATATACAAAACGCCCGGGTGTTTCTCATAATCTTGGTTAAAATGTTTCAACACTACAAGACCCGCAAGAACAAGCATTAAAGAAATAAAGAAAATCCCCGGCATAATCAAACCAAGAATAACGAAACCCGGAACCAACCATTGCAAAAGTTTTTTGTCCCCCGTTCCAAGAATAACTTGACCGCCCCACTTTTCCCACCAAGCCAATACCTTATTCATTCCAAACATTAAGAAAGTAAATAAAACATAAATCAATAAAACGTTACTCATAATTGCAAGCGCCAAAGTATAACCTTGCATAAACCAATTACGCCGGTCGTCAATCTTCAAAGTTTTAAAATCACTATAAGTTATTATTGCTAAACTAATTAATGACCCAAAAATAAAGTAATGCGCCGGGTCAATCATTTATTCAACACCCGTTATATTTTCCCTATTTTTAAAATTATTAGAGCAAAAATCGTGGTAAACGTTACCCTCAAATACAAAAACAAATTGCCTTTTTTTAATTTTGCTTTTACATTTATGACACTTCGCTTGCCCCGATAAAGCATAATCATAAAACAAACCCACATATTTACGTTTTTTTAGCATTTATTCAACCCCGGTTTGCAATCCCGTTATCTTAATTTTAATGTCGTAACCCGTTTCGGTCTTTTGGTATTGCACACTTGCAGTTTTAACATAAACAACTTTAAGGTTTTCAATACCCTTTGTCTTTCTAACCTTTGAAAGTATACCCTTGTAATTCATTGCTTTTAATAACTTCTTTTCAACGGCCCCTTTACTTCCTTCGTCCAATTCCCAAGCGTCTTGGTTTATATCGTTCCAACCTTCTTGAACCTTGGTTTTTCGTGCTATTTTATTAAAAAAGTCAACAAAAGCGCTTTCCTTTGCGCTAAATTGTGTTTCAATCGTAAATTCGTCTTCTTTTAAAGAAAAATGATAGTCTATACGTTCCATTTTCTTTGGCTTAGTAAAAGGTAATTTCATTTAAAAAAACCCCTTTACCATTGCAACCGGCGAAACCGGTATACTTGGCGCAACGGCTTTTGCCCCCGCGTCCAAATAACCAAAGAACTTTGGAAGTTGTGGCGCCACAAACATAAACAACAAAAATATTGTTGCAACTGCGACAATCATTACAAACCAAGGGTTACGTAATAATTCCCCAATACCACTTGGTTTAAATTGGTCTACAACCGTCCTTGTTAATTCGTGTAAATCGCCCCGCATACCTCTTGTTTGGTCTAAAATCTGTAATGCCGTATTTTCAATCATTAAAGAATTTTCTTTTTCTGCTAAATCTTCTTTCGTAAAAAAAGTATTTAATTTGCTATTCCAAAACAAAATTGGTTTATCCCCAAGCATAAAATAAGTTTTACTATAATCATCTTTCGGTAACTCAAATTTAACATTTTCCCCGGTATCGTCCATTTTTGCACGTTGCGGTGTCTTTAAATACATTCCAATTGTCCGATTATAAATATTTCTAAAACCATTTTTTCCAATCGTAAGGTCAATATAAGGCATATTCACACTTGCAATATAAGGTTTAATTATACCCCCGCTTGTCGTATCAAGAACAAGAACCCCGTCCCCTTCAAGCATACGACGAAAAGGCGACGTAATAAAAGTCCCCCCGGCAAATACCATTAAAGGAATTGTCGCCATACCCATAAACGTAGCAATAACAATATCTTTGGTTAAAACCATTATAAATATTGTAACTAATGTTGGAACGGCTGCAGCAACCCCCAAACCTATTATTCTTTGCATTTTATATTGATTTACCATAATTATTGCCCCCGAACTATTTGAAATTGTTGACCAATCAAATTTGTATAATATTGTTTCTTTGTTTTAATGTTACTTCTTATTGTGCAAAAAGGAACGCCTTTAATTCCAACAAAAATTAATTGTAAATAATTATTTTTAGGTAACGGGTAATATTCGCCATTACTGTTTTTTGTGTCATACTCAATTAATTCTTCACTAAAAGGCAATGTTATATTTTCAATTTCTTTAATTGCGACTAATTCGGCAAAATCTTGCCCCCAAAGTTTTGGGTAATTACTTGTAAACCTTATTTTTTTCAAATTTATTGCCCCCTAATGTTAAACACGCTTTTTGGGTCGCTTGACGCTTGCCCCGGTTGGTTATATTCATATTCAAACCGTGACTTATTCAAAGTGTCAAACGCAACACCATTTAAACTTAAACTTGAACGTGTTAAATAAAGATAAATATCACACAAATACTTTGTGTCTTCGTCTAAAATTGTATAAATACTTTCGTTTGCTTCTTCGGTCGTTGCACTTTGTATAATGTCTTTTGTATCGTCCATATATTTAATGTGCATACTCAACAAAGTAATTGTTCTTCTAATCCACGTTAAATATTTCCCAAGAATATACCGGTCTTTAACGTCAAAATTAACAAGTTTTATTTCAACGGCCCCAAGTAAGTAAACAAGTTTACGCAAGTCTTGGCTTTGTAATCGGTCGGCTTGTATTATTTCTTTAATTTCTTCAATTTCGTCAACTGCAAGCAATTTATCCGTGTGTGCTTTCGCGCCACTTCCGTTATACATATTTTCATTTAATTTGTTTTCTACACCGTTATAAGTCATATTCTTTGCCTAACCTTTCAACTTCTGCTTTTGCTTTCATATAAAAATAACCAAACAAACCCGCGCTTCCAACTGCAATTACCGGCACAATTTCCGGGCTTAACATATTCAAACCAAAAACCACAAGCGGAATTATAGCCGCAACCATATAAAGTTTTTCTTCCGTTCTTCTAACTTTTAAAACTTCGGCCGCTGCAATTCTTTTTGTAACCGTGTCCGTCAAATTAAACACCCAATAATATTTGTCGTAAAAATTCGTCGGCGGTTAAATCCTTTTTCATTACTGCGCAAATTTCTCTTTTCTTATCCAAAAAGAGTTTTTTTGTTTCTTGTTTAATACAAATCGTTGTGTCCATTGAATTAATAACAACTATAATGTTTATATATACTTCGGTTGTTATTAGTTTATGCAAGACAACAAAGTAAGTGCCGCTTCTTATATTTTAACATTCTTTCGCGACGTGGAAGAACTAACCAACCACTTGGCCCAATATTCAAACATTATGCTTGAAATGTCCGGGAAATTTGGAAAAAGAGAACCGGAAGACATTATTAAAAAAATGACCGCGGAAGACAGAACAAGATTATTGACCGTTGTAAACGAAACACGTTTTTGGGTCATAAGGGTTTATGTAAAAATATCCGCGCTTGAAACAAAAATAATTAAAAGCGACGATAAAAACTTAATGAAACAAATAACCACAAATTACGAAATCGTAATAAATAATACCGTTCCCGAATTTAAAATTATACAAGACTTTGTAATTGAATTAAACAAATTATTTGTTTCCGGTGTTGCGGACGAACTATTAAATAGAGCCCGTGACTTTTACGACGCAAACCAAGGGGCCAACGTTGAACAATAAAAAAAAAGAAGCGGACTTTTTTCTTGAAATGAATATACATATTATAGAACACCACGGGCAACCGGCATTACAGTTTAGAAAAATAATTACTTTGTGCGACAAAAACGTGCCACTATTTGAACAAATAATTAAAGCAAGTTTTAGCGACGACCAAGTTGAAATAACCGCGCCGGTATCAATTCAATTTAAAGACAAATTAAAAGCAAGAACCAAATTAAAAGAAATTGGTTTTGTTCTTGATTAAACGTTAACTGTTTGCCCTAACCCAAACAACCCCTAAAATCTATAAAGACTTTAAGAAAAAATATAAGGTGGGGTATAAACCCCACTTTTTGTTTTCATTAAGAAAAACAAACGTTGCATTAATTATTTATAATGCCCCGCCAGTTGTTCCTCTACCTAATCCCATTACAAGACCAAGAACAATGAAAATTACTATTGCTAAAACAATTAATGGTAAATAATTACCTACTGTTTCCAATGCGTCAAATCCGGATAGTGAACTTGCCTTTACACTTGCTTGAACGTTCGCGTCACTAATTGCCGTGATGTCGTCTTCTACAAGGTTGTAAGTTGAACCACCTAATGTTGAAACAAAGATTAAAACAAGAGCTGCAATTCCCACACCAATTATTAAAGTTATAACTTGCGACACTTCTCCGCCAACAAATCCATCTTCTTTATATTCCATATACGTATACCCCCTTTTTCTTTCAAAGTTAACAAGTTTTATGGTTGTTCCGTTTATATATACGCGTTGTTGTCAACTGACAACATTTAATTGGCGTGAACCCAATTAATAAATCCTTTTGCAACAACCGGTTGGTCGGCATAAGACCCGTGATTTGTAAGCATAACTTGACTATCGTCCGCCGTCCATTCCATACAAAGAACGTCATTAACTACCGTTTCAATATAAGCAAAAGTTGTTATTTCAATATCCGCGTCCTTTTTTGTAACGTCCATTTCACTATAAGACCCGGAAACTTCAAGACCATTTTTAGTTATAATTAAAGCAATTTGACTTGTTGGGTTCGCGCTTGTATCTTGAAAGTGTGCTTCCATTGTTGCGAAATAATGCCCGCCGTCTTGAACAATAATACAATTAATATCTTGCGGTGTAAAATTATGCACGTCCCCAATATTAAAATTAAAATCTATTGCTTGAAAATCCCCAACGACAAGTAAACTTTGTTCTTCGTCCGCAATCCCGTATAAATGTGCATACTCAACCGGCGAACTTGAAACAACTATTGTTTCGGTTGAACCCCCAACCATAAACATAACTGCGCCAATAATAATTAAGAATAAAATAATCCCTTTAATCATTTTACTTGCCCCGCAAACCGTTGGGCCTTGTATTAATTTTAGTAAAAATAAGTAACACTTCAATAACTGTTAACATTCCAATAAGAATTACTAAAAAATTTGCAATCGGCATAAACATTGTCAACAAAACATATTCATTTGAAGCAACAACAAACGTTTCCGCCGCGCTAACAATAGTTTGTTCTTGGCCTATTGAACCACTTAAAAGAATAAAATAAAAACCCCAACCAAACAATCCAACAACAAGCCCAATAAAAATTAAAGCTTGGTCGTAAGCTTCGCCCAACTTGGAAGCATTATATATTTTTGCTAACAAAACCCCAAGTAACGAAATTAATAAAATAAATCCTATTGCTGCAATCAATTTAACCCACCCGTCTTTGAATTACTTGTATACAAACTTAAAGCCAACAATACTATTGACACCAATAACAAAGTTAACGTTCTGTAAACTTCCAATCCAAGTATACTAAATATTATAAACTCTAAACTTAAAAGCATTACTAACGAAATTAAACCAACCTTAAAGTCTTTCGCAAACAATATTATAGACCCAAGAATTGTTATTAATAATATAAGGTCGGTCGCCATAAAACCAACGCTATTTGGTAAAAAGTTAATTATTTCTATCCAATCCATTAGTTAAAACCCCTTCCACTTCTAAACGCGGACAAAAACGACATTAGCCCGAGCATATACATTATACCAACCAAGGCAAACGTAAATAACAAAATCCATTTCTGTAAAAACGCGTCAACCGGAATAATAAGAAACAACCCACTTAATAACAAAGTAAACATACTTGGAACCGCGGTTAAAAAATTAAGCATTAAATCAATAACAATATTTCCCGAATAAAACAATAAAGCCCCCGCGTCAACTAACGGAATATTTAATTGACTATCAATACTTGTTTCCATATCCGTTGCAACGCTTGACATATCAATTTGCGCGTCTTGGTTCGCGAACGGTTGAACGAAATTAAGACTTGCAACCGGAATTGTCGCAATAAGAATTGTAAACGCAAAAGACCAAAACAATTGTATTGTTAAAACTGTTTTGAAATAATCAAACATACCCATTAATTTAAACCCGCCGTTTCATTTTTGAATATTAATACTATAAAGATTATAATTATAAGTATAATGGCTTGCGCAAAACGGACATACCAATAACCCGGCGCCATTGCTAAAACACCAATCGCAATTATTCCCATAAGCATACCAAACCAACCAAGTGCATAACGGTAAGCAACAAAAGTTATTGCAACAAACATTAAAATAAAAGCAATTGCAATTGCAAGTATTGGGTTAATGGTTCCCGCATAACTTGACCCGTCCGTATAAAAATAATATTCGCTTGTTACAACGTCGCCGCCAATACTTGTTGTTGTCATTTGTAATGTTAAAATGTTATCTGCATTAACGTCTAATGCCCCGTAATAAAATTCAACTAAAAATTCGTTCGGTTCCCCGTTTTCTGTATACGACCAAAGTAATGTGTCTTCATTATAAATATTTAATTCTGCGCTAACATTAGTCCCCCTTAAACTTTGGTAATAAATCGTAACTGTGTTTGTATCATAAGCCCCGGTTACTGTATTAAGTTTTGGCGAAATTCCAACCGTGTCGGTCGCAATATCAATTGTATATTCTGCCCGATTAAAAACAAGCGTGTCAAGGTTCATTACGCTTGCGGTTGAACCGTCCAATAATGCAAGAAGTATTTTAACGTCGTTGTCATAAGTGTATAAGTAATAAGGTTTTTGTATTGTGTAACCCTTAACCATTAAAGCATTTTCATAAGCAAACTTGGTTGAACTTGCAAGGTTGTAACAATTCGCAAAATCATTATAAACAACAACTGACCTTTCCCCCGAACTAACAAATATTTGTTCGTATAATGTTTGGAACGGCGCAACACAAACGTTTGCGTTTTGGTCGTCTAATAATCCAAAGTCCATTTCCCTTGAAATCTTTGTTTCTGCAAGGTCGTCGTAAGTAAAATCAAATCTTAAAACTTGGTCGTTTCCAACAAAGTAAGTTGGAAAAGCCCCTAACAAATCATAATTAATATTTCCGTCATAAGTAAACACGTTCGCGGTTGCAATGTTAACGTCTGTTTGTAAATTTGTTATTGCTGCCCCGGTGTCTTCATTAATCAAGTTAAACCAAAGTGCGTATATTTCAATTGCGCTTATATCGTTTGAATAATTACCGGCTTCGTCGTAACAATAAGCATTGGTGTCGTTGTCCCCGTTAAGTATTGCGTTTGTAACATTTAATGCCGTGTTGTTTGTTTCCCAAGTATCGTTTACGTTCACGTCATTTAAATATAATAAGTAACGGTTTGTCGGGCTTAAATTGTCGCTACATTGTAAATTAAAGTCAACGTCTATGCTTGAAACAAAACCATTAATATAATTTAAATCAAAAGTTAATACCGGCGCGGTATTGTCAACTTTTAAATCAACTGTGTCGTTTTGGTCGCCCCAAGTATTGTATACGTTTAAATCAAAGTCATATTCTTGGTCGGCAATTGTATTAGTATTAAATGAATAATAACAATTTGTGTTATCATTAAAATTGTAATCTGCGCAAATTATACCGGTCGCGTCCCAAACGTTTGTGTCGTCAATAATCAAATTGTTAAAATCTAATGGCGTATTTGAATAATAAAGTTTTATTCCCGGGGTTTGCAACCCAACCATTGTTATATTAAAATCTAAATTAACCGTATCTTTTAACCAAGACCCGCTTGTTTCAATCCAATCAATTTGTGGCGACCAAGACCCAACCGAAACAATTAAACAATTAGTATCATAATAAATGTTTGTATCGCTTCCCGTCGCGGTAAGTGTTGAACAAATATTATAATCTGTATTTTGTTGCGCCGTAAAATTATAAGTTTGTGTTGCGGCAACTGTTGACCCGTCAACTATCCAAGAATAATTTGTTATAGTTCCGTAAGTCATTAACGCGTTAACGTCTAAATAAATCTTTTCAACACTTGAATTTATTGTTGCTTCAATATCATTTGTAAATACATACCAAGCCCCCGTGTTAAAATCATAATATTGCAAGTCAGTTTGCCCGGTGTTTGTGTCAACTCTTAAACCAATATTTAAATCTAAAAGTTCCGTTGTTGAATAATTAAAATCCCCGCTTGTTTTTGAATAATAAATGTTTGTGTCGTCTAATAAATAAGTCCATTCATTGCCTTCAATTGCCCCGTCATATTCACTATTGTCTTCCAAAATTATTTGTGCGTTTGTTTCGTCAATATCATAATTATAATCAGCAGTAACATTATCTGGCACAAAAGGATATGCCCAAGCACTACCACTTGCATAAAGACTTGACACTTCCGTTTGTGAAAGTTTTTTTGTCCATATCCCTACTTCATCAATTATTCCATTAAAATATTCATGGTCTGCAAAATTATCTACTTGTCCAATATAAACTTCTTCGCCATTTCCACTTTTTAAACTTGTTGTGTCTGCGTCACTTCCGTCTGAACTTCCGTCAATATAAAGATTGTGTCCGTTTGTTGTGTCAAAAGTATAAACTATATGGTGCCATGCCCCGTCATTTACTGACCCTGTTGAATTTACTGCAATTAGTCCACTTGTTGATTTAAATGCCAAAACTTGTATTTTTCCGCCTATCACTTTGAATTGCCAAAATCTTTGCGAACTTGTGTCATCTCTTGATATTATATGTCCGTCTGAACTTGTTTTTATCCATGCTTGCATTGAAAATCCTGTTGCATTATTAATAGTGTTATATCCCGTATTAATATAAGTGCTTCCATTAAAACTTCCACCATAATTTAAAATTCCCGTTCCGCCACTAATATTTGCATTTGTTCCCGTTCCCGTAAATGTGCTAACTTCGTCCGTGAAACTTGTACCGCTTGCTTCGTCTAATTTATAATAACTAATTAAATTATCCCCAACCGCCGCAAAACTAAAAGATAACATAAAAATTAAAGTAATTAAAATTAAAAGTTTTTTAAACATAACAATCAATAACCCCTTGTTGTTCTTGAATTTCTTGTAAAAAGTCGTCGTAATTTGGCTTTGGGTTCATAAATAAAAACCCCTACGCAAGCCCGCCGCTTTCAATTGAACGCCGCGACGACATAAATAAAACCATTACAATAACAAGGATTATTATAAGCCAACCATATTGAAAGAAAATACTTAACACTTCTATTTGGTCGGGTATACTTTGTCGTTGCCCTTCAATATTTGAAAGCATTGCCGCTTGAACGTCTGCGTCTTCAATTAACATTGCATTATCGTAAGCCGTGTCAAGCATTGGTTCCCCGGCTTTATAAAATTCACTATTAATTTGTGTAAGCATTGGTATACCAATTGCAAACAAAAATACTAATATTACGGCAAGCATAATGAAAACCATAAAGTAACTAAAACTTCCCCTTTCGTCTTTTATTAAATCATTATTCATTTTTTGTAACCCAACCCTTTACTTAATCGTATTGTTTTTTTTAATAATTGTTTTTTACTTAATTTAACATTATGTCGTGCGTGCTTTCTTTGTTTTCTATTAAGTCCTTGACGCTTTAAACTTTTCCCTATTCCGCTTTGTCCCATTATTTAAACCCACCTAATTTTTTAAATTGTTTGTCCGCTGCTGCTAATTCATCATAATATTTAAGTCTTTTACCACGTAACTTTGACGGTTGAACCGAACCGAACGGTAAGAACGGCGGTAAACCAAAACCAACCGGTGTTACAATTGGAACGTTTGTTTGTGTCGCGGTTTGTGTTGTTGTGTCTGTTGTAACTTCTGTTTCTGTTTCTTCTTCTGTTTCCGCTTCTGCGTCTGCTTCTGTGTCTGTGTCCGTATCTGTGTCTGTGTCCGTATCTGTGTCTGTGTCCGTATCTGTGTCTGTGCTTTGGTCTGTGTTAACATTTGACCAAGGGTTAATTATAACATTATTTGGGTTTGTTGGCGAAACAACGCTTGTGTCTGTAAAAACGCTTGAAATCCCGGTTATTTTAATCCCGTCTTCAACCTTTGTTGTTATGTCTGCTTTTGTGACAACTTTTGTATCACTTGTTGTTTTTGTGCTTCCATTTGTCTTTGTTGTTGTTGGGTTGGTAACTGTTGTTGTTGTTGTTGCCGGCGACGACAATGTTGTTGTTCTAACCCCGCCCGGTATACCAATGTCTAACGAACCACGGCTTAAAAAGTCAACTGCTTTATCCCCTATTGGTTCCCCCGGAAAATCTAACGCCCAACCAACGTATTGGGTTCCTTTTCCCCCAAGTCTTCCAAAAGTCCCGGTCGCTACACCACCAACCGCATTAAAAGTTGACGCCATAACCCCGCCCATTATTCCGGCTTGTATTTTTTCTTCGGTTGTGCTTGTTGAACGTTCACTTTGTTTAATAGTTTCAAGACCAACAACACCTTCCGCAACACCAAAAGGGAAACTTTCAAGTGCTAAAATTCCACCAAGTTTTAAACCTTGTTTTATTCCCGGCTTGGTTCCTTTCATTAATCCCGGTAACGTTTGTTTTGCAACTGTTCTAAAACCAATTTCGCTTGCAATTTCTGTTGTAATTAAACCAACACCCGCCCCGGTTTGTGCCGCGGTCAATTCAACGTTAATAATACCGTCAATTTGTTTTTGTGTATAACCCGCCGCTTTAAGTTTTGGCGAAATATATTTTTTATATTCTTTTGCATAAGGTAAAATGTTCCCGCCTTCAACTGCACGTAATGGCGGAAATAAAGAATAAGCGGTTGTTTGTAAAAAATTTGTTGTTGGCTTTGTTGTTTCTTCTCTTAATAAATTTCCTTCTTCGTTTACAAATCTTGTTGTCCCACCATAAACTTTTTTGTTTGTTTTATTATAAGCGTCTTTTACAATTGTTCTTAATTTATCGTCTTCAAAATTAACGCCTTCGGTTCTTGGGTCGGTCACAATTGCCCCTTGTCTTGCCCCTTCGGGAAGGAAAGGCGACACCCCATAAAGTCCCCCGGCAATACCTAAATTTCTAACAACTTGACCCGCGGTTAACTTTGCCGCCGGTAATAATGATTTTCCGGTAACCGTGCTAATTGCTTTTGTTCCACCACCACCAACCGAAAGACCCATTGCAAAAGACATTGAACCTTCACGAATTGCCGTGTCTTGTCTTGCACTTTGTAATGCGTCCGCGGTCTTTTGTGTAATTTGTTTCCCGGTTGACAAATTAATTGTTCCTTTCCGGTTATCTGTTTTATTTGTATAAGTTGTCCCCCAAGGGCTAACATTTTCAAAAGGAACTAAAAAAGCCCCATAATCTGCCCCGGCTTCTTGTAATTTTTTCTTTGAAAGTATACCACCCGCGCCGGTTCTTTCAACCAAAAACTTTTGTCCGGTCGCACGGTCAACCATAATTTCTTTTTCTTCTGCAAATAAGAAATTCAAAACACCGCCACCCGTTCTTGCGGTTCCCGAATAATAACCGGTTGGCTTTGCCGGTGTTGGTAAATTATCAAAAGCCCCACTATCCCGCGCCTTAACTGTTGCGGCAGTAACCCGGTTCCCTTCTTTAATAACGTCGTCAATACTCATTACTTTTGCTTGGCCACCCGACCCACTTGAAGAAATACCACCCCTTGAAATATCGCTTGCAACTGCGCTTGCAATTTTACTTTCTTCCGGTATCGTAAAATATTTGCTTGTTGGTTGTTGAACTAAATAAGAACCCCCCGAACTTCCGCCCGACCCACTTGAAGAAATACCCCCACTTGAACTTGGCGCAACACTAACTTTTGGTGTAACCCCGGTTGGTAAATTTCCTTTTTTATAACTTGGGTTTGCC
>Ga0075125_10001164_pt1 | contig 12489 bp, 20 predicted proteins | sample AntAceMetag02UKN_FD_69810 | JGI IMG/M metagenome (GOLD analysis project Ga0075125, IMG submission 69810) | Saline lake microbial communities from Ace Lake, Antarctica - Antarctic Ace Lake Metagenome 02UKN | ecosystem: Environmental > Aquatic > Non-marine Saline and Alkaline > Saline | place... | reverse complement strand
TATAAATATAATATTAGGTGCGGTAAAGAATTAAGTACGGTCATGTTTCCAGATTGTCCAAAATCTGTAATAGATTATGTATTTTAAATCTAACTTATATATAAATCTTTTGTAAGAAAGGGCTTTGCACAAGAACCCCCTTCTGCACATAAACTACTTACAGCCATTCTTCCTTCTGAATTCTAAGGATTAGCAATACTTTTTGTGCAAGATTAATTGGGCTATTGCACAAAAACTCAATAGTTTTCTTAGTATCTTTTTAGGTGTCGCATAACTATTTAAGAAAGTGAATTCCTTGTTTATATGGGGTGTATACCATGAAAATAAGTATTGATACAGAAGCAGATAAAGATAAAGTCAGACATTTAAGACCAGAGATGTTGGTTGTACTGAAGTGTTTTTTTGAGCTTGAAAAGAAACTAGGTAAGATAGTCTTGGAAGATAATTTGATAGAATTGTGTAACAAGAATGATGTTACTAAAGATGCTGTTAGAATTGTTATTCAATATCTAGAAGAGAAAGAACTTGTGATTGAACAGAAAAGAGGATTCTTTGAGTGGGAATGATAATTAAAACTTTTAATTATTATGGGATAATCCAAGAAGTTTAGCATAGTGAATTTTTATTCTATATAATGAACTTTTATTCAATATAGTGAATTTTTATTCAGAAAAGAAATTTACTATTTTTTTATTTTTCTAATTTTATTTTAATTTCCCGTCGAGAAATCTAATTTTCGTATAAAATATTAGTTTTTAGCCAAAAAAATACTTTATAAATAAAAATGAATAATCATTCAATTTTTTAGAAAAACAAATATAGTAGTACCCATTATTATTAATTAAAATAAACTATATTAGTTTATAGTCCATTATCTAAAGAGACTTTAGTGATGAGAGTTTAATTTAACAAAATTTAAGAACATTTTAAAGTAACAACAAAATATTAATAAATTAATAGGGACAATATACAAATTAGTATATTAAAACGCAACATTAAAGGGTTAAATAAAATGAATTCAAATAATCAAGAAATAATGGAATCTGAAATTAACATATTAGAAGGTTCACCCATATTAGAAAAAAAAACAACCATAAAAGAAATTATTAAAAAATTCAATATAACAATTAATCATATACATAATCCCTGTGTAAAAGATAGTTCAAAAAAGAAAGAATTTGATGATAACAGAGAAATCACCATAGGTATGGGAATACATTTTTCCGGAAAACCAGAAAAAGTCTTTGAATTTCTAGATTATGCCTTTGGCTAAACAATGACCTATATTAACAAAAATGTTTTACTAGTCTTCCCCATATTTAATAGTAAAGATGGACTAGAAATAAAAAATGCAAGGCTAGTAAAAGACTGGTTGAAAAAAAATATTGCGAAATTCTACGACCTAGGGGTTGGTGTTAATCCCATTATTTGTGGAGTAGGTGTTTCTAATAATGATGCAGATAATTTACAGTCTACTGAATTTTTAAAAAAAACTACTAAAGCAAATGTTATTAGGCATGGTTTTTCTCAAATGTTTAAGGAACAAGAGGGATTTTACAAAAATTCTTAGTTTGGTTTAAGAATATCTTTGGGTAAAGCTTTTTCTAATTTTATTTTTTTTGTTTAGTTTTTATATAAAGTAATATATACTTGTAGACTATATTAGTCTATTATAGACTATGAAAGGGTTTGATAAAATAATTAAAGGAGAATTGACTTTAGAAAAGATTGAATTTGATAGAGTGCTTTATAAAAAAGTTATCAAATCTAATGAAAAAGGAAGTAAAGTATCCATACCTAAAAATACATAAAATATTGTTTATATAATTAGGTCATGTCAAATATTTTTGTCAAAGAATTAATGAATAATAAATTTATATATTGTTTTATTATAAGTTTTACAACAACTGCAATAATATTTATTACAATTTTGGAATTATTAGGTAAAATCACAAGCATTTATTTATTGGCATTATTTTTACTTTTATTTTATGGATTATTTACATGGAGTGTTAATATAGTTAAAAAATGGCAAAAAAAGAAGTAGACACGAACACAATTTTTTGGGTAATTGTAATTATAGTCGCATTAATAATAATTGGAAAAATATTAGGTTGGTGGTAAATTTATTTTTTTCCCATTAATACAATAATTAGTATTACAAGAATTATTATCAATAATGACACAAAACCCAATAATGCAATGATGATTCTGTGTGAAAATGGAAATATTTATATATTTGGTCAGTATAATATCTATTTATGACAAAACCTGCAATACCTAATAATATTAAAATAGTAATTGGAGTTATCTGTATGGTTTTAGGTGTAATGGGGGCAGTACCGTCATTTCTTGTATCAAAATATGAGGTAGCAACAGGGGCATCAATTCTTGTTATTGTTGGTATTATCTTTTTTGCTTTAGGTTTTGAGGATTTGTAAATGCCCAAAAAACCTCTATCAGAGCTAATTAAAAAGAATTTATTAGATATTCAATACAGCAAGTATTTACAGTACTTCAATACATGTATAATTTTACTCTTCACTTACTTGATAGCTGTTATTATTGGGTTCATGACCAAACAGATTCATTTTAATGTAACAAATGAGATAATCGCTGTTATTGTAGTTTCTATTCCTATTTTAAGTATATTGCTTGTGCTTATGAGTTTTTCTAAGAAGCTTATGAAAGTAATATTTTCGCTGATTTTGAATCTTGTGTAATAAAAGCTCATTCTGTGTAAAAATTAGCCCTTTATATACACAAAGCCGTAAGAAAGTAGAATAAAACCCCTGCCAGGAAAGGAGAAGTGAATAACCAAAGACTGACAGAGGAACATCAACTCACGATGAAAATAAAACCTGATTGAGTAAACTAGGAGTAGATACGTCGTTGTCTTTCTCAACCAGGCGAAATAGATGCTTTTGTTAATAGGGGCGACTTAACTAAAGAGAAGAAGAATAAAAGTTAGCAGGTATATAAACATTTCGACGAAAACTTAATAAACCACAATACCTAATATATCTAATAAATAATTAAAACTTTTAATTAGTTATCAAATAGTTTAATTATTCGTTAGATTGTTTAATGATTGTACACAGGTGAGAAAAGATGAATATGAAGTACCTATATATTATTGTGGCATTAGTGTTGATACCAAGTGCGTTTTCTATATCAGAAGATATTTGGGAAGTAGACTACATAAAATTTTATGATGATGAGGGAGTAAGACTTAGGGGTGCTGATGAAAATGGGGGAGACATAGAACTTTTACCAGGAGATACTTTAGAGATGAGAATTAATATTGAAAATAAACATGAAACACATGATATGGAAATTCAAAATATTAAAGCATGGATAAAAGATATTGATGATGGTGATGACTTAGAAGAAGAAGATGATAATATAGATATTAATTCTGATGACAGTGATATAATAAAATTTGAATTTACGATACCTAATGATGCTGAAGATGATAGTTATGATTTAAGATTAGAAATTGAAAACCGCCTTCCTAATTCAACCGTGATAGAAACCTTCACAGAAAAATGGGACATAGAATTAGTATTAGAAAAACGAACACAAGAATTTGAAACTTATATGTTAGACATAATTAGTAACGTGAGTGATATGTGTAATAGTATTGATATAGAAGATAAACTTTCTGCGTGTATTGATAAAGCTGCACTTGAAGGGCAAGTCACGAGTTTAGTAGAACAAACAGAAAGTTACAAAAAAGATAGAGATGAATGTTTAGCAACGAGAACAGTGGAAGCAGAAGGATGTCCCGCAACAAGGTCAGGATTACAATCAGATGTAACAAACCTAAATAAAGAAATAACAAGATTAAGTGGGGACATCACAACAAGGGATTCTAAAATTACAGGATTTAATAGAGAGATAGAACAAAAAAACTTAGAAGTTAAACAAGCAGAAAGCAAGAAGACAACAAACATAATAATTGGTTTTGTTCTAGGAGTTATTGGCGTGTTTGTTTATAAAAAATATCTTAAGAAAGGTGACAATCCATTGGGAGATGTGGGTGGAAACACAGGAGGGATTTTCTGATAATGGTTGTCAAAGGAAGAAACCCTATTTTTATTATGGGTGATGGAAGCAGTGGGAGAATAATGAACATCCTTCCAAAAAAAACATTAGAGACTGGCCACAGAGTTGTTCCTATAGTAATGAAATTAAATGATTATGTTGTGAAAGCAAATAACATTGATTTTAATAAAGAAGGCGTTGATGAGTTTGGAAATCTCACCCCTGGTTCTGAAATGATAAGAAGAGAATATCCCGAAGTTTGGATTGACAAACCAATTTATCTTGGGATTAATGATTCATACATTTTTGTTAAGTGTGCATTAGATGGAACAGAAACAGATAAGACAAGAGAGATTGGACAATATATTCAACTAATAAATAAACTTGAAAGTGAAAAAGAGATATTAAAATTACAAGCCATGCAATCTAACCAAGAATTAAGAAGAGCTATGACAGAGAAATGGCAGAACGTTAGACTTGCAAAAGAAATTAGTGATGGGATGAATGCAAGAAGTGAAAGAATAATCAAAGAAAAAGAAGATGCAGATGAGGAAGACTTACCAGATGAGGATGATAATTAATGGAAGAAGAAAAATTTACTATGGAACCACAGTACGAAATTATAAGGGCTTTGGCTTCCTTTGATGGTGTCAGACATAATCTTGAAGAACAGATGTCAGTATTAAAGTATAGAGTTTTTACTAATGATGTTTCGGGTAGTGGATTAAAAGAAAGAATAGAAACATACTTTGGTGACCCTAACTGGAGTAAGATGTCATTCACTTTAATAGTAAAGGACTATGTAGGAGTTAATGGTCAGATGACATTACTACAGATGCAGCTTGATGATTTATATTCTAAAACCTTTGATAAATTAAAGAAGCAAGCAATCCTTGTTAGCAAGCAGATAGAACGAGCAAAGAATAAAATTGAGACAATGGAAAAATCTATTGAGGGACTCAGTGGCACAGAGAACACAACAAAGAGTTATGTCAAACAAATGGAGAATAGACTTAAGAACGATGGGAAAGATGTAGAAGGATTACTGATTGAACACGCCTATAAAACTAACCTCTTGATGATGAAGAAAGGAGATGTAACACAACACATAAGTAATGAAACTTTGACTGCAGAACTTAACACAAATAAAATCATAAGTAAGAAGACTGTGTATTTCTATGTACTTGAAAAAGCGAGACTATCTATCCCGATAAATATAACTGAACTGAGAGATTATGGGGTATCCCATCAGAGAATATCAGATATAATAAGGGAGTTCATGAGAAGAAAATATATCGTTATGATAGAAGAAAGGAAGGATGGTAGAGTATTCAAACTATCACAAGTAGAAAGTCCAGAACAGCCGAATAGTGAGATGCGTGAAGGTATGGCATGAGAATCGTATTTTTGAAATCCATCTCTTTTCCCGCACTATTGCGGGTGACCCGTCATACTGCGGGTATTAAAACCTTTAATAACTAATTAAAGGTTTTAATTAGTAACTAAAGTTTGTGATTAATAATCAAAAGATATAATGGAATCCTACAACTTTGTAAAACAATATTTGTCGAAACACAATACCCGCATTATGGCGGGTGGTGTAGATTTGTTTCCTGATGATGAAACCTTTGGAGATGAGTTTGATACCGATAACATAAGGACCGATGTCTTAGTAGGAGAAGAGATAATAAAATATCATGGATATAAAGCAATCAACCTTGGTAGACTTCAAGTGATGGGAATGAAAGTTGTTCTTCAGAAATATAAGAAGAAGTTAAAATATCATATTGTAAACAGATTTGATTTAGCAAGAGGAATACCAAAGATACCAAAAGATGTAGAGATTATATTAAACACAAAAGATTGGTTTGTTAGATTAGTAGGAAAGAATGTATATGGGGTTAAAGATTATGGTCACGGCCCGTGGATACAGATACCCACTAAGCATCGTAAGATGAAGAAGAAGTATAAGACAATGAATGTTGATAAGATAGTAGAAGAAGTGAAAGACCACGCAGCATTCACAAAGAACATTAAGAAATATTTAATGACAGGAGTAAATATAAGTAAAGATGATTACTTCAATATTAAGGAAGTTCCGTTTGGTGTAACTGATGAGAATGAAATCGTTTGTTTCAAAAAGAGTGATGACCCACAGAAGATTGCACTGATAGGAATAACAGGAGGAGGTAAGACCGTTATGACTGCAAGGTTAGTTGCACAATTTAAATATAAATTTAATGAAGAGATTATTAATCTGAATGATACAATGGGGCAGTTTCATTCCTGGGCATTACCTAAAGGAGAAACTGGAGTAGGAATTAATCATCACCAGGTAGGTGAATCTGGTGTTGCTCTTCCAATTGTAATGTTTTATATTGCTAGTCCGGATATATATTACTTTGATGATAACACAGACATCTGTTTCAAACTACCAATACCATTGAAACAATTTCTTAAAAACCGAGAGTTCTTTTCAAGAGGAATAGAGAAGTGGGATTTTAAAGAGACAGGAAAATATATTGATGCCCATATGGAAGAGTTTATGAAATGTAAATCCTTAGATGAAATAAGAGCAACATATAATGATAAGATTAGTTTTGGAAAGAGGGGAGATGATGCAAAGAATAATTTAATCAATAAACACATGGCAATTTGGAAGAGTTGTTTTGATGAAGAGTTCTTAGATATTAATTATCCAGATAATGATTTCTCTTGGGAAGTATATAAAGATGAAGAGTTAATCTTTAAAGGCCACCCAATAATGGCTTGCCTAGAAGCAGGGGTTGTTCCAACCTTACAAACAGAGTTTGCAAAAGACTATCTCCCCTTCAGAAATATAATGGGACATTACATGAAAAAGTTAATGAAGTATCAAAAGAAGAAACATAATGCAGAGAAGAAAAGAATCTTTATTGTGATTGATGAATTAGGAACAATCTATCAAAAGGGAAAAGGAATAAGGGGAGATGATAATGCAACCCTATCATTAATTGACCTTTATACTCAAGGGAGGTTTCAGAAGTTTGGGGCATTCATTAATATTCAATCCTATCTTGATTTACATAAAAACATCACAGATAACTTAAGTCATGTCTTCCTTACAAAGATTGCAAGTAATAAAGAACGTAATGCAATTGCAAGCGATTTCGGTATTGAGAAAGATGAATTAAATACCGTGCTTAATAATTTAGATAACTCGGAACTAATAGTACTTAGTAGGAAAGACCCTTTCGTTGTATATAATATTAATGGTAAAAGAAAATTAGGAAGGCATATGTATGTTATCAAAATGATAATGCCAAATGTAAAAACCTTGAAGAGCAAAGAATGAGAGGTAAAAAACTAAGTGAGATAATAAGTGAGAATTTAGGAACACCTTTTTTAGATGCTATTCTTGAACATAATAGCGAACACAATAAAGAGCAACTAGACAAGAGATATGTTGAAGAAAAGAAAATGAAAGAACCAATACCTCAATTTAATATGAATGGAGCATTTGCGTGTTATAATCCTATAAGTGATGAAATTTATTATGATAAAGACCTTGACAATTATCCTACAACAAGAGATAAGATATTAAAACATGAACAACTTCATAGAGAACATAGATTTAATGTTCCATACCATATCTATAGAGATATGATTGATTATCCTTTTGTGTTTGCATCAGAAGAATTTCATGATTATTATTTCAGTATTGATACAAAAAATAAGATAAGTAAAAAGAAGTTAATATTAGGATATATGATATATATGATTTTCCAACAAATATTTATGGTTGTGTCTTGGATGATAATTTTGTTAGGAGGAATTATATATCTAATTAAAGGATTATTCAAAAGAAAATGAAACTAAACAAACCAGATATAGAATGTGTGAAGAATAAAGATGGTGACTGTTGTATAAATGGATTTGAAATTGATACTTGTCCCTTGTTCAAATTAAAGAATGGAATATTTATTGATGACAGTAAGGTAAGTGTAGAATTTTTATGCAACTGTGGTAATAGATATGTAAGTGGACTTACAACAATAAAGACTAAATGTAATAAATGTAAAAAGGTTGTAGAACATAAAGTCCTAGAACATCAAGAGAAACGATTATGTTATGAAATCACTAAGAAGATAAATCATAGTGAGTGTATTTATTTATTCTCAGAAGGCCTTGATAGATTAAATCATATTAAAGTTTTTGGTGATAAGTATATGAGTCACTTAAGATTTGACCCACCTGAAACATACCATTTAATTACAGATAAAGATAAATGTATCATGTGTGGATTTTGTAAAGAATGTAAAACTCATGTAGATGATATTGAAAATAAAGATGGTCATCTATTTTGTAAAGATTGTGGTAATGAAATTATACCTACTATGTTCAAACGTACCAATAAAAAGGAATGTCCAAAATGTAAGAATAAGAAATTAGAACAGTGTTACAAAAAGATTAAGGGTATGAGAATAGAAGAGAGGTAATAGCAATGATAGAAGAAGAGTTTTATGAAGAACCCCTAGATGATGAAGTAAGTTACGATGACTTAGATTATAGGAATAATGAAGATGATGTTGTTGATGTTATAGATGATGATGAAGATGGGGAGTATGAATATAATGAGGTTCTTGGTGGATATAGAAAAAGAACAATACTATCAAGGTTAAATAAAAAGAACTTAAGTAAAGAAGAGATGGATGATATTTTAAACTACGATGGCTGACCAAGAAGAAGAAAAAGAAATCAGGGAAGAAGGAGAAAGGATTAAACAAAAGAAACGTAGTCCTTGGTCTAACATCAGTAAACCCATGATGATTATTGGTGTGATAGGAATCATCCTTGTTGTATATATGTATAATACAGAGAAGCTAACCTCAAATCAATTATTCTTTGTTGCTGTTCTTATATTTGGATTATGGTATCTGACAGGAAAGAAAGATATTGGTGTTGAAGATTTTATCACCGCAAAGATTGCAAAACGAATGTTGGGAGATTATTGTGAAGAAGAAAAGTATAGGATGAATAGTGGTTGGAGTCCTAACGATGTATTAATCGTAAGTCCACAATCAGGATTGAATCAGATAGATACTAAACCCACTTCCTATTTTTTCAATGTAATAAGAACTACAACACAAGGCCCAATTTATTATCGTGGCGTTGTTGATGCTCATATTGGTAATCCACAAATAGAAAAGATTGATTCAGAAACAACAGGTAGTGAGAAACAACAAGTAAGAAGGATTGTTCCAGAAAGTATAAGGGTAGGAGAAAGACATCCCAAGGCCACAAGATGAATGGAATATTAATTAATATAATTATAATATATTCAGTTTGTCTGATTATTCTATTCCTTTTAATGTGGTTCTTTTTTGAAATGAATTATTTGCAAAAGAAATGGAAAAGGGGTAAAGGATGATAATCAAGCTTGATGGTCAATGGTATTGCATTCCGGTTATGGAAGACGAAATTAAAGAGATATGTATAAAAAATAATTTTGAATATAAAGAGGAGTAAGATGAATGATATGATAAAGTTTTTAAAATATTACTTTTTTGATAGTTTCAAGGAATTAACTGGGGAGTTACTAAAGGGAACTTTTTGGCACAATATGGGCTTATTTATGGTGGTTTTTGTTGTAGTCATCAAAATGCCTTGTAAAGTTATTTTGTCCGATTTTTGGACCTATCTCCTTTTAATCGCAGGGATAACTATGACAGTGGTGGGAGCAATGATAAAAACTTTCTTTTCAGGAATTTGGCGTAGATAAGCTCTCTACTACTACTACTACTACTACTACTATAATATATAATATATATATATATATATAAAGATATGTGCATGTACTAACTATACATATGTTTGTTTGAGTATATGACTTTTGAAAGTTGTGTTACATCATTTCTTTATAAAGACATAGTTATGTGCATACTATGACTATATTATATAAACATAAAAACCGAAAACTATTTAAACCAAAGGTCTTAGAATACTCTTAGGTTTGTCTAAAACAAAAATGACTAATGGAATAAAATTCAAAAAAACAGTATTTGATTTGACTGGTTCTTTAGCTATTACAATTCCACCTGAAATTATTGAGTTTCTAAATCTTAAAAAAGGCACAGAATTATTATTAGAACCGATAGATAAAACATCATTTATTATTAAAAAGAAAGAGGAGGAATTATAGTTATGTGCATGACATGACTATGATATATAAATGGGTTCAAGGAATATATGGTTGGATAAGGATGCAGAATTTCTTGTTAATAAATATGATATTAATTGTAGTGCATTTATGTGTGAAGAATTAAAAAATAAATATTCTGATACAAAATTAGTTAATAAAAGAATTCTTCATCTTGAATTACAACTTAAATTTCTAAAATCTTCTGCTGAAGAAATAGGGAAAGATGATGTCAAACTTAATACTATATTCAAAGAACATAAACTTAAATTAGAGGAAATGAATATTATAATAATACAACACCCAAGAAAGAAAGCAGCAGTACTTAGAAGATTTAATTCTGAAACAAAATTACACATCACCTTACCTTTCTTTGATAAACTAATGGAGAAGATATAAAATGAAAACTATAGTGCAAGCTTTGATTATTCTAGGGGTGGCTGCAGTGATATTATTTTCTATTGTATTCTTCCCTTATGGAGACGATGAAGACCCAAATACATTATATGATGAGTTTGGTGAAGCAACACCAATCATATATCCAGAGGATGAGATTGTAGAAATTATTTATGATGATGAATGGTTTGCTGCAACAGAAGATATAATTAAAAAAAAAGAAATAGAGATTAAGAACATAAAAAAAGAAATAGAAGTATTCAAAGAAGAGGTTGGTCCAATAGACAATATGGATGCCCCAACAAGAGGGGAGATTGATAGATTAAATATTCTACTTATAGATGCGAAGAATGATTATGATTCTAATGTAGAAGAGTATAATATAAGGAAAGAATAAGAATGGACTTACCTAATATTGCAAAGAAGTTTAAAGAGTTCATAGAGATTAATAAAGATGTACAAGACGAGATATATAAAAGCAAGAGGAATGTTTCTATTGATATTAAACAACTACAACAACAGTTCCCAGAATTAGAAGAAGAGTTTGATAAGAACCCTGATGATTTTTTTACTGTTGTTGATTCTATTGTAAGTGAATATTCAGAACAAAAGTTTGATAAGGAAAAGAAACTAAATGTTAGGATTAAAAATTATAATGAGTTTCCTTCTAAAAAACTTGCATTATCAGATGTAAGAGTTGACCACATAGGGAAAATGTTTTGGTCTATTGGTATTGTAAAACAATTAAGTCAAGTAAGACCATTAGTTGTGATGTCTAAGTTTACTTGTAATGGTTGTAGTAATTTAATTAATGTAATGCAGTTTGGTAAAAGGATAATTAAACCAAAGAGATGTGCTTGTGGTTGTACTTCTTTTTTATTACAAGACCAAAATATGGAAGATGTTCAAAGGATTATATTACAACAAGACGTTGGAGATTTAGATTCTCACCAACAGCCCTCCACTATAAATGTAATATTAAAAGGGGGACTTACTAACAAAGGGATTATTAAATATTATACTGCGGGAACAAAGGTCTGTATCACAGGAATAATAAGGGACATTCCTTTGGGTAATGAAGACCTTACAACAGATAGGGATTTTCTATTAGAAGCAAATTATGTTAGGGTTTTAGAAAAAAGTCTTGAAGATATTACTATAAATAAATCTCACATAAAGGAAATAGAAGAATTCAGTAAAGAAGATATTATGAAAAAGATTTTAGATAAATTCTGTATTAATATTTATGGTAATGGGATGATTAAGAAAACAATGATATTACAAATGTTTGGTGGCGTTAGAGGTAAAGAAGGCAGTAAGACAGAACGTGGTCAAATAAATGTATTACTCATCGGTGACCCAAGCACAGGAAAAAGCAGGATGGCAAAAAGTGTTTTAGAATTTATGCCAAAAAGTAAGTATGCTAGTGGTAAAGGAAGCAGTGGTGCTGGACTTACAGCCACTGTGGTCAAGGATGAGTTTATAGGGGGATGGGCTTTAGAAGCAGGTGCCATGATTTTAGCTAATGGAAGTTTAGTTGTGTTGGATGAATTTGATAAGTTAAGTGATGAGGATAAAACGAAGTTACATGAGATAATGAGTGAGCAAACATTAACAATTGATAAAGCTAACATCCACACAACTTTAAAAGCAGAGACAGGATTATTATGTTGTGCAAATCCTAAACAATCAAGGTTTGATGATTTTACTAATATAAGTGAACAAGTTAATATGCCTGCTTCTTTAATCACCCGTTTTGATGTTATCTTTGTATTGCGAGATGAAGTTAATGAAGAAAGAGATAGGGCAGTTATCAGAGCAATGTTAAATAAGAAAGAAATAGATATGAAGTTTGTTTCGTTCCTTAA
>Ga0075125_10001163_pt1 | contig 12490 bp, 18 predicted proteins | sample AntAceMetag02UKN_FD_69810 | JGI IMG/M metagenome (GOLD analysis project Ga0075125, IMG submission 69810) | Saline lake microbial communities from Ace Lake, Antarctica - Antarctic Ace Lake Metagenome 02UKN | ecosystem: Environmental > Aquatic > Non-marine Saline and Alkaline > Saline | place... | reverse complement strand
AATACCGGACCTGGGTCGACAGACATCATGATCTGAGGGGCCTCAGTTTGGTCAATTTCTGTCGGTACATCCAAAACGTGATTGGGAAGAGGGGCGTCAGCCAGATGGTCATCGCTCTAGCTTTAAAAACCCAGCCAGAGTGGTACACCGACGCCTGGGAAGGCCCCAAAGGCTTCCTGACCTTCCTCAAGGAGTACAGCGCCTCAGAGACCCCAACGGAGGACACCTACAATCCGATAGTGACATCAGAAGACAACTTCTCCCCAAATAAAAAGTTCTATGATGAACAGAACAATCCCTGGGAAACAGCGATGCATCGTGTGGCCCGTTCCTTAAGGATCTATGATAGTGAGAACATGTCCGCAGAAGTCGTGGCGGACAAGATCCAGGATGTCGTCCAGATCGTGACGAACCGGCCCAACCCGTGGAAGGAAGCGCTCTTGTCCGTGACCAATGCCTTCGGCTACCCCCCAGAGGGTGACCCCGGACGACCGGCCCGGCAGTTCGCTGGCATGTTCATCCGTCACCTCAAGGGGTCACCGTCGCTGATGCGGGGGCGTACCTCCCGTGACTGGTTGGCGGCGTTCCGCAAACTGTCAGTCCTGCTGGATGGTGATGATCTGGTGAAGCCCGGAGCGGACCCTGACGACTGTTACACCCTGATGGCGAAACTGATCCGGCTGCGGGATGCGGACACCCAGGCCAAGGTGTCGGGCTTCAAGGAAATGCTGACTCAGGCCCTCGCCGCTCGGTACATTGAGAAAGAGAAAAACACCCTCCCGAGTACCCCCGTGGACGACCTACTCAGGAAATTGTCCCAGATCCCGACGACTCCCGAAGCCTGATCGTCCGCCCGGACCAGCGAGGTTCCTTTCTGTTCGGGTTTTTGCACTCAAAGTGATGGAGATCCTCAAGGAACATCCATCCTTCGGCAGTTGTGAGGTAGTCGAAGTTCAGCAGCCTCACAGCCTCAGTTTTTGCACACAGGTCTACTGCCAGGACGGAATGGGAACCGTACCGTTTGTGCCACACGTTGATCTCACAGGGGAGATCCTTGGTGCCCATGAACGAGGGCCACACAGGCTCCTCCACGAACTCCAGTCCGAAACGGTCCAGGGCAGCCTGGATGCCATTAGCGGTTCCGTAACGGCAGCCTGTGAGATCAACCAGTTCCTCGTACTCCTCGGGGGACACGACCTGCCCCGTCCAGTAGGTGTGGGCGTTGGTCACGGTGATTAGTTGGCAGTCTTGACCAACAGCGTTCTCCTGCCGGAACTTTTTCCAGAGGGCCTTCGTGATCCGCTTAGACATCAATTGCTCCTAAGAAAACATTTGACAAGGAGGGACAATTCGTGTGTTCTTTAGGTGCTTATCGCTGTCGCATCTTCTGAAAAGAATATGCGTGGATTGAAACGGCCTAGAGGACATAGGGTTCTCCCGCCGGGGGTAGGATCTCGTACAGGTAGTGAACGTCCGGTTTGCCGTCCGTTTTGGAAGCGCAGGATGCCAGGACTCGGAACTCCAAGGGGGTAGGCTTCCGCATGAGCACCACCCGCCAGGCAAACAGCGCTTCGGCCTCTTCTGTTTCATACACGATCTTCCACAGATCTTTACCAAGCTCCATCGCTGCTAGTGGTGTCTTCATCGGTCCCCTCCGTTCTGTAAGTCTACTCCGTAACACCGGGCAAGGGCACAATCGGAGACCCTCAGAGATCATCAAGGGTGCGATTGGAGTAGAGCTTGTGTGGATGGAACTTGAAGGAGAGTTGACTAATGGCAACGCATATTTTCTACCACTCCGCAGACCTGGACGGGCATTGCGGCGGGGCCGTCTGTTCAAAGGCCCTTCCTGGCTCTATTCTGCATCCCATTGACCACGGGGACGACTTTCCCCATAACGACATCCTGACGAGGGATACCGTTGTCCTTGTGGACTGGACCCCTCCCGCTCAGGATTTCATACGCCTCGCTGGGAAACTGGACTGGCACCCCGAGAGAATCATCTGGCTCGACCATCACGAGCCCAATATCCAGGAGATCGTCAAAACAGTGCAGAGCAAGGGAAAGGACGCCACCGTCTTCCAGGGCAACGCTTTACACTTCGATGACGGCCTCTCCGGTTGCGAAAAGGCGTGGGTACATTTCTTCCCCGGAAAGCCGATGCCCTACACCGTGCGGATGCTTGGCCGCTACGATGTTTGGGATCACGAGGATCCCGAAGTCCTCCCTTTCCAGTACGGGATGAAGGCGGAGGAAGAGACTGATCCTCACAAGAACCCCTGGCTCTGGAAGGGCCTTCTGATCTATTGCGGAGAACTCGAGCCCAAGATCCTCCGTGCGGGGAACGCCATCTCGAAATACGTCCAGGCCCAGAATCACAAGTTGGCTCGGGCGTGTGCTTTGGACATCCGATGGAAGGACCAGGACTGGCTTGCCATCAATGCCCCCCTGTCCAACTCCAAGGTAGTGGACGGACTCTGGAAGGACAACCACGTAGGGGTCTTGGTCTTCGCCTTCCACGGTTCTCGGAACAAATGGAAGGTCACTCTTTTTCGCAATCCGCTCCGTGACGACATCTCCATGGCCGCTATCGCTAAGAGCATGGGAGGGGGCGGTCACGACGGGGCCGCTGGGTTCTGGTGCGACGCTCTGCCTGACTGGACAGTGGCCGAAGCAATCTCTGTGACCAGGGATGGGCGGTAACTCATGAGCATTGCGCTAGACGGATTGAAACTGCGAGTAAGGGTTCAATGCGATCTTTGCGGGAAACTGGTGACAAATAAGGATGTCCAACTAAGCAGGACAACGGTACAACAAAAAACGGAGGAGGAGTGGGCCGAACTCCTCAAACATCGTTGCATACACTGTGGAAGGCACTACTGTGCGGCTTGTGAGGGAGCTTCCCTCCCGGACTACCCCCATCTAGGTCTCTGCCAGAAATGCAAAGAGGACGGGTTGTTTTGGCGTTTCAGCAGACAAAACTACAGACCCCGCTGTATGTTGGGCCTGTACAAAAGGGGCGACCCCATGTTCCTGATGAAACTTAAGGTAGAGGACTAATAGGGGGGTAAAATCAGGACCATGATCTACCCCCTTGATGAGTACAGCAAGGACGTCACTGTCAAGGCGCTAGGTCATCAGGGTACGCTTGGAGTAGAGCTTGTAACGAGAGGAGCTGACATGAGAGTACACACGGAAGACGGTTGGTTCCATATGTCGGCGGATGGGACCTATCCCAAAATGTCCGGCAAATGGCTCTTCTTCGGTCCGAGCATGGGTCGACTAGTGGAGGTGGCCGAAAAGGAGCTGTCAGAAGGCCTCTTCCATCTGGCAAAGGTAAGTACCACGACCAGACGGGGCGACTATGTCCTGTATCTCTACGCTGAAACGGAAGACCGAGCACAGGGCGCTCGGCTGAAAGAGATCTATGACGGACCGCAAGGGATCAAATTTAGATGGTGGAAATCGGAAGAGGCCACAAGGAAACAGCAGACCCCTATACCGTCAACAGGAGGCAACGTGATGCGGTCCATCTGGGCCGATCGTTACATCCCCGACTGGGTAATCGACAGGCACCCCGACGAGGGCCTCCTGACATACGATGACATCTACGGGGACGGTGATTTCTGATGGCCTTTCCCATTGATGAGTACAGCAAAGACGTCACCATCAAGGCCCTGGCTACACCAGGGGACATTCTCACGGTCTGTTTACCTAATGGTTACCCAGAACCGGCATAAACCGGCAGAGGATTTGGTAGTAAACGGAGACCATAGACTCCCGCCAACCCAAGAAGCTCCAAGTTCTTGGCAGCATTGAGGTCGGCATGTTCGGAATGCCCACAATGCACACACTTGAACTTGTCCCCTCTCCGATTTCGCCTGTCCCATCTACGGCATACTCGACAGAACTGCGAGGTTTTCCAGGGGTTCTTCCGTTCCAGCCGGACCCCCTCTTCCTCACATTTCCGTTCAATGAGATCCGCCGTATAGGCATAAAGCCAATGAGACAACCGCCTATTAAACCGACGAGGAAACTTTCCCCGTGTACCACGTTTCACATGTTTCAGGTCCTCGATGCACAGCTCTTGGACACCACTCAAATCAAGAGACTTGAGGGCGTGACCGACCACCGATTTGATATAGGTTCTTGTGTGCTTCCTGCGACGTCCAAATTGTTGGATAAGGGCATATGGTTCATCTGCGATCTGTTGGCCATCAGAGAAGACAAGACCAGCCTTGTAGTTGGAATCCATCCCGAGGATTTTTCCGATCTTCCGCTTGGGGGCTTTGGGCTTCTCCAGCAAGAGGTCTATGTAGAGATCGTCGTTTCTACGACCGAGCCGAATAGACTTGCTGATCTTCCAGCCGTTACTGAGCATCTTGTTGATGTGTGCGGTGCTCTTTGTAGGAATGACCACTCGGGGGGCTCCAGAGCCGATCAGTTTGATAGCGTAATCGAATGCCCCATCGAACTCCGAAACGGTTACGAAATGCGAGCACAGTGTGGCTGTGTGTCTACGAAGACTAGGTTTCCTGTGCTTGTTGGCGTGGGCAGATCGGACCGTTTCCTTCGCTTGTTTGGCAAGGGCTTGAGCAAGTCGGGTCGTGATTTTGAACCTGTCTCGTCCTCGATGTACTGTAGGGAGGTCTGCGAGAGTAGCCGAGAAGTCCTTTCGTTGCCAAAAGAGATCTACAAAGTACTGCGTGGTGTCGTGGCACAATCGCAGAAAATCTACAAGTTCGTCCCGCTTTCCTGTGTTCAGATCGTTGATGAAGATGCGACTGGAGCGTCGCATAGTAGGGACAGAGAAGGTCTTGTGCGCCTTACGCATCTACTTTTTCTTCTCCAGCGCTTGGATTGCTGCTTCTGTCTTCTTCCTGCCTCGTCGCTGCCCGTAAAGACGAGCACAGAAGGACGTTATGATGGCCACGAGGTCTTCCATAAGATCGGAGGTCTTGTCTTCAGCGACGTTGACGACTTCGATCCGAAACGGCGCAAGGGCTACGAACCAGCGGAAACCGAATCGAGTGAGCCTGTCTTTGTGCTCTACAAGAAGCACATCGAAATCCTTAGCAGCCAGAAGCCGGTGGAGTTTTCGTCGCTCGTCGTTAATGCCAGAGCCGATTTCTGTGACCACCTGAACAATTTGCCAGCCTTTTGCTGTAGCATACCGACGGAGCCCATCAACTTGCGAAGCCAGTGCTGCCTTGTTCTCAGATGAAGATTCCCTTGCGTAGATAGCGCACCGACACTCTGTCGTCTTCGGGGTCACTCCTGCCTGTTCTTCGACCCACCATGTGGGGATAAACCAGCGTCCAGTGTCGGACCGGATAGCAGGTATTTCTCCCTTGGCGGCTCTTCTACGAAGAGCTACTCCTTGAAGACCAAGGAGTTTGGCTGCCACCGACGCACGAACTCGAAGTGGTTTTTCATCCCTCATACGGACAACATAGGCCCGATTGTGCCAAAAGTCAAGGAACTTTTATAATGCTTTCGTCCTGCGCCCGTGCTCGCACTGTCAGGGACAACACACCGAGACCGTCCGGGGCGTCGAGTTCCGGTGCGTCCATTGCCAGTTTGGGAAGGAAGAAAGCAACCTGAGCAACCAGCCCATTCAGGTCATCGTCCAGGAGGTCAGAATGAAGGCTGGGGGACGAACCACCTACCTCATCGGACTGGCCGAGGGAGGCCGTTTGGCTAACGAGGGGATCATCTGTGATGGCTTCCTGAGCGAAGCCCTGGAGAAGGCCAAAAACTACCAAGAGGGGACTGGATGACTGAATCAACTTCGATGTGGACCCTGCACCCAAAGTGCCCGTTCTGTGACGCCCCGCTAAGAAGCCTCCTGAGAAGCTTCCTGACATTTTTCCATCGGGAGCTACGAGTGTGGCTCCCGATGGAACGACTCACACCTTGTCCGGTCCTACGCTTGCACCGAGATTTCACTCTTCCAGGGTGCCTTCCACCTCGCCGTGGCCGAAGCAGGAACCTCAGCCCAAGACTACCTAGAAGCGACCCGTCACCTGGACGAGTTCATGGAGGACGTGGTCTACACCCCGAACATGAGGCAACTAGACTGCCGTATTGATTGCAGACCCGTGCCGGGGGAAGCCCGGCGGGAAGGAGCGACACCGATGGGCTGGCACTAGGAAAAGCATGCACCTCGAACAACAAACCACAGAACTGGAGAGATCATTCAGGGCACCAGCCGAGTAGAGGGAGTAACGGATGCTCCATGCTGCTGTGGGGCCAGGAACGGAAACGTGAGCGAGACACGGCATGAAACTTTGGGTCAAACAACGGGTCCGGCTCAGGAAAGGCGTAGACGGCCCTCCTTGCCGTGTAGGAACCGTCATCTCCGTGGAGCGAGGCGGTGCCCTGGTCAAACACGATCAAGCCACTGACATGGGCGACATTTTTGGGCTTTGGGAAAACTTCGGATGGATGGCCTCGGAACTTGAACCCCTATTACAGGAGGTGCCCCGTGGGCCGACCCAAACGTGAGAGGTACAGTCGGGAGCGGGAGATCCAGCGTCTCCTGGACGCTGCGGAGGATGAGTTCGGGGATCTGCTCGGCCCTGCGATGGCCAACAGGGTGCTCTGGGCCAAGTATCGCAAGCGCATGCGGGCACGCCTGATCAAGTTCGGTCAGGGCGAGCGGAACAAGCTGGCCACACAATATGACAACGTCTGCAAAGCCTGGAATCATCCGGGGAGGTTCTAGTGAAAGCGTACAAGGTCGTCCAACGCCACGGGGACAAACGAGTGAGCCTCTTCATGGGTGTCCCTGGGTGGCAGACCTTTTACCCAGTGAAGAAATGGGCCGAGGCTCGCTCGGGGGGTCTCTTCGTATTCGACACCTACACCAACGCTGCTGTCTTCGCTCAGGCCAACGACTTTCGGATGCCCGAGATCTGGGAGTGTGAGGTAGAGGACCGATGCCTCACTGTCATGAGCATCCCCTACATGTCAATTTTATGTACAGCAGCGGACTTTGAGTGCTTCTGGGGGGGCACATACGGCCACGCCCTGATGCCCGTCCCCAAGGGTACGCTGCTGTTTCAACGGGTCAAGCTCACCCAAAAGATGCCCAACCCGGCCCAAAAGGAAGCAGCATGATTGCTTACAAGGTCGTCCGGGTCACAGGTCACCTCTGGTGGAGGAAACGCCTTTCGGTCGTTATTAACAACCCTGACTGGCAGATGGAGTACAAACCTGACGAATGGGCCAAAGCGAAAACGGGCGGCTTGTTCGTGTTCAAAAGTTTGCCAGCAGCACGGATTTTTTCCAAGAACTCACATGGGTGTAAACAGAGCATCGAAATCTGGCGGTGCAAGGTTGCCAAACCAAGGTTCGTGCCTCCTCAGATCATGCCCCTTACGAAAAGATCAATCCTGTTACAGGAGTTCTGGCTCACCCCGGATCACCCGAAGTGGCCCTGGCTCTTGAACACACCCTGCGGAACGGCACTGTACGACCGGGTGATGCTTCTGAGAAGGATGCGAAGATGATCAACTACACGCACGTCTTCGTTGTGGACACGGAACAGTACTCGGGCAACTTCGAGCGATCCCTTGTTGCCTGGATGACAGGTCGGATCGGGGACTGCAGCGTGGGTGACGAAGAAGCGACAATGGCCATAGAGGATATGTCCTCTGAGTTGTACGATTGGTTTGCAAACCACGTGGTCAGCGTGCCTGACGACCACGGTTGTGCCCGTCCCGCAGCGACCTACCCGACCCCCGGCTGGTTCAACAGCGGACATGGGACACACTGGAAGGAGGACGCTGACCCCGAGGAGGTCCGTGTAGCCCACGAGAAGTCCGTCCGAAAGACCTACGAGGGCTACATGGGCATCCGGGCGTGGACCATCTTGCCACCGATGTTAGCCCTAGCTGTAGATTTCATCTACGTGGCGCTGCTCGTCCACTATTATTCGGTACGAATAGAACTCGCCGCTCTTCGGCGGACACACAAACCTGGAGGATGACAATGAAAAGTCACGAAACGATCATCGTCGAACAAACGGTCTCGGACGGGGACTCGGGCTGGATTCACGGGATGATGACTACCGTCATCCGTTTCATTGTGCCCGAGTTGGACAACCTCGCAATCACCGTTCACAAGGACAGGCTGTACATACTCACCGGCTTCGACCTGAAGGAGGCACCCGACACCAAGGTCGTGGGGCACTGCCAGCTTCCCGCCGAGACGGTCAACAAAGCCCTGGCCTATGCTGATGCCAAAAAGGAAATCATCAAAATCCTACAGCCCCTTGTGGATGAGCACATCACCGTTCCTTAAAACCTGCTGGAATGTAACAGGCATCAAGTTTGAAGCTGTGCCGCTGCCAGACGAATCTGATCCAACGGTAGTAAACCTCCGGCCCAACGGTAAGGGCTCGATTGACGACCGCTCTAATCGCCCGAATCCCAAGGAACTGGTCCGCTTAACACGGAATCGCTCTCTCAGCACTCGTTTTACGCCTCTCGGATGATCGTTAGTACCGATGTGTTCGTCTCCAGAACGTCTGAGCACACCAGAACTTCCCACCCAATCAGCATGAGCTTTCCTGCCGCACGAGCGGCAATGGAACCTTGTTGAATTTCGGTTTCCTCGATGAACATAACCACAAGAAGGACACTCCTGCGAAGTATAAGCTGGGTTCACCTTCTCAACCGGAGTCTTCCTTTCCAAGTTGACTTGTAACGCCCTGTAAGCAAACCTCTTTTGACCCCGACAACCTCGAAGATCAAGATCCTCAACCACGAACACTGTCTTAGGATGACGAACGATAAGGGTGTTTACTACACGACCCGTTTCTGTTTTGATCAACCCACTCAGTTTGCTCTCAAGGTGGTCCAACTTTGGACTGTTGTCCTTTAAGTCCTGTCGTTGGCGATTTGCTCTGAGATTCCTGACACGAGCGTAGAGTTTATCGAACTTGAGTTTGACGTGTTCACCATAGGTCACGCCATCTGATGTAGCTGCGAGCACATTCAAACCAACGTCCACACCCAACTTAGGCCAACCTTCCTGTGCTTCAGGAACAATCCATTCGTCCTTGCTGACCGCCTCAAAACGCCAAAAGCCTCGCTTGGTCTTGCGGGCTGAAACACCTTTGCTAACTTGGTCAGCCTGCTGGATGTAAGGATTCCCAACGAGAGGTAACCAGACGGACTTGCGAGGTTCTAACGAAGACACCCTCAGCCAGAAATCCCCGAGAGGAGCTTTAGTTGTGTCTTCCAATCGAGCCGTCATTTCTGACAACATCATGGGCAGGTTGTCCCTTACGATAGGCTTATTGCCTCCGTATGTGTCCAGCAGAACGTGGTAGGCGTCGAGGTGGTCTTGGGTAATGAATTTCCATGGCTTACTGATGGATTTTAATCCAATGGTGTAGAGTGCTTTGGCGTCTTGTTCGGTAAGGGTACCATCGTGTTTGAGATTGGTGATAGTCGGCTTCAATTTGCGAGCGTAAGTGGCCTTGGCCCAAGCGCTCACGATCTGGATGGCGTGGTCTCGTGCGATCTTTTCGATTTGGGATGTAAGGTTGGTAGCTCGTGGAAAGAACGTCTGTTTGGCGGACTTCGGGAGATTGTGGGTTCGCTGGTCGAGCATTGTTTGTACGCAGATACGGACATACTTGACGTAGACTTTGTGCAGGGCTTCCAACTTATCGATTTTGGACGGGTTGGTGTCCTTGTGAAGTCGAAAGATGCGACACTTCATTTACTAACCTCTGATTCCTGTTTCAAACAGGAATAGTTAGATTTTAGCAACTAAATCGGGTGCTGTCAAGTACCCTTACAAGGAAGACGTGGAGAACGACTCCACGCCCGTGTGAATGTGTAAAGACTGTCGGGACATGGTAGCATAGGAGGTCTGATGTCAGAAGTCAATACACAGCCCAGCCCTTGACTTTAGAACGATCTTCCTGCACAATCCTTATGTAGGAGGAGGGCATCATGTCACGCTCACGGAAGAAGACCCCGAAACAGACTATCGTTTGTTGTAATTCAGAGAAACTCTGGAAGCGGTATATGAACCGTCGTGTCCGTAGAGGGGCCACACAGCGCCTTCTCACTGACGGGGACGGGGACAACATCCCGGACCTGAAAACGCTATACGACCCCTGGTCTGGCCCGAAGGACGGCAAACGTCGCTTCGACCCCGACGAGCACCCTGAAGACATGCGGAAATAGCTCCTTTGTGCCTGTAAGTCCCAACAGGGGATCATCTGTGACACCACCAGAGTAGCTGAGGGTAGGAGGTCACAATGGGAGACATGCACGACCACGATGAGAGATTTCGGAACGGTGAACACCTCCGAGATGACGACTTAGAGGGCTATGCCCCTCGGAGGCCCAGCGGAACACGCCGACCCAAACACAAAGGCTGGGCCACTTGGCAGTGGGTCCTGTTCTCCGTGCTGGCTTTGGCCTGGGTCCTCTTCGCTTTTGGGCAATGGGTGGAACAATTCGGGGTCACATGGGCCTTCTTCGTAGACTATCTGGTGGTGTCCTTCAACTGGGCCTGGAAGACGTCCCTGCTGACGGTCGCTCTGGTGATCGGGTGGGCTGTCCTACGGGTGGTCATCACGGCGCTCGGGAAGCTCATCTACAGGTAGGAACGTTTACGGACCGTTCTCCTAAACTGACCCAATCGAGGACACAGGCCCCCCATCAGGGTTAGGTTCCTGCTTCATTGAGGATAGTTTCACTTGGTTCAGATGAACCAAGCCAGCGCTTTCCTCTCCACAGGCTGTAACCGTCGAACTGACGGCCAAATTTCTTAAATTACAAGCTGCGTTCTCATCACGATCCTGTATGTGTCCACAGGAATCACAATGGAAAACACGATCCCTCAAGGTTAATTTGTGCTTAACCTCACCACAAACCGAACACATCTTGGACGAGGGGAACCATCGATCTGCCTCTACGATTGTCCCACCGTGCCAAGCTACCTTGTACTTCAGACAACGAAGGAAGTTTCCCATCGTTGCGTCAGATAAACTTCGAGCCAGACAATGGTTTTTCATCATCCCTGACACATTCAAGGACTCGATCCCAACAATCACACACCGTTTGGCTATCGCAGTGGTGGCCTTATGAAGCGCATCCTTACGAACGCAGGAAATTCGATAATGTTGGCGGGCGAGACGATGCTTTGCTTTCCCCCGATTCCTCGATCCCTTCTTCTTTCTGCATACGTGAATGACCCAACCCAGGCCTTCCTGCCTGGTAGCTCCCTGAGAGCTGGTCGACAATTCACCATCAGAAAAAACATTGCAACACTGGCCACCCTGATCGGTGTAAAACTGAAATATCAACAGGCACAGAAATTCGAGGCCAAGGACAACATTACCATGTGCGAAATCACGGAATGACCACCGACGACGGCAAGCTCACGTCCGAGCAACGGGCCAACTGGAAACGGACCCTGAGCGCCTCTTTCGGGCTACCCTCCTGGTTCCTCACGGACAAGGATGTCCAGGAGTTCCGGGACAAGACCCAGCGGGAAGCTGATCAGAAGGCCCTGGAACGAGCCGCAAAGGAGGCCCTCACTCGCCAGGAAGCCTCCTGTACGGCATACAAAGTCGTCGTCAGTACTCTCCGGGGTGACTTAGAATCCTTTTCCCAGTACTCAGCCTGGGCCTACAGCTACACCCCCGAGAAATGGATGAGCGCATTCCCTGGCTCAGGTCTTTTCGTGTTCGCCACCCAGGACCAAGCTATGAACTTTGCCAGCGCATCCATTTTCCGAAGTCAGGTTTGGGGGTGCGAGTGTGAAGGCCCAATGGCAACGCCGCCTATGGTCCTGGGCATGCTGTATTCCGATGTGCCCCTTCAGCGCTTCTGGTCCAATCACCATCTGGGGCTCCCGCAGCCGCTGGAACCCCACCTCATCAAACCCCCGGAGGGGACGCTGTTGTTCAAACGGGTCAAATTGATCAAGCGGCTCACCCCCCAGGCCAAACAAGGTCCCTTCTAACGCCCGGAGAGCCTCCCACAACTTGATCTCCGTGACCTTCCTGTCCCAGCAGTCAGGCAACTCTACCCCCCCCCCGATCTGCAGCTCGTCCGTGGCGATACCATAGAGATCGTCATCGTTCTGAAGACACCCGACCCCACACTGCAGGCTCCAAACGGTTCCTTCACTACCATCTCTCTTGGGGGCTTCCAACGTCTCAAAGGCGATGACCATCAGGTCACAACCCGACTGGACCTTCATCAGGTCGTCCACCTTGGACCGGAGGAGAGTTCCGACTGAGGCCACAATGTTCCGGGGGCTGGGGAACACCTTGTCCGTCACAATGATGGTGAACATCGGAAGGAGTACCCGCTTGTTCGGCTCTGGGATCTGAATCACCCCCACACCGTCATCCCCGATGGCCCACGCTGGAGTGCCCTGTACCTTCTCAAGGATCGGGACGGCTACACCGCTTGCCCGGATGTTCACGTACTTCATGGACGCCCGTGGGGCG
>Ga0075125_10001161_pt1 | contig 12498 bp, 19 predicted proteins | sample AntAceMetag02UKN_FD_69810 | JGI IMG/M metagenome (GOLD analysis project Ga0075125, IMG submission 69810) | Saline lake microbial communities from Ace Lake, Antarctica - Antarctic Ace Lake Metagenome 02UKN | ecosystem: Environmental > Aquatic > Non-marine Saline and Alkaline > Saline | place... | reverse complement strand
ACAGAGAAACAGTCGATGTGAGTGCGGTAACGTAGAATAGGAGAAAATATGCCAGTAATAATTGACCAGCTTATTTTATTAGCCTTTTTCATGGCTATCATTACCTGTGTAGTAGAGACAATTAAGGAAATTCTAAAAATGTTTCCTGATAAGATTTAGACAAGGATGACTATCCGAGATTATATGTAACCTCTTCAGCGGATGGCGATGAGGTTACTTTAAAAGACTTGTCGACTAAACTTATAACCAGTTAGGAGAAATTATGGTACGATACATAGACTACCCAGACTTATTATGGGAACACGACCTAGACATAGACATTTTGATATATAGGCTAAGAAACTACGCAAAAACAAGCGAGACCTTGGAAGCTACGATAACTATCACGGACTACGATGAAACTGGATCTAACCCTACCGTTACTGAGATAGCAAATGCTGCTCTATCTGTTTCTGGGACAAACGCTGAAATAGCCCACTACTGGATCGACCAGATTCTTAATAGGGTTGCAGCCGACTGCTCGAAGGTAGTTCTCAATGGAACAGATTTTGAATAATAATAAAATTTAAGCATAGGAGGAATTATGCCAGTAATAATTGATCAACTAATTTTATTAGCCTTTTTTATGGCTATCATTACCTGCGTAGTGGAAACAATCAAGGAAATCTTGAAGATGTTCCCCGATAAAATTAAGTTCAGATGGTTTAACCAAGGATTAAATAAGAAGGAAATGAAAGTCTTGAGTTTTATCACGGCATATTTAACTGCAAAGTACATGGATATTCACATAATCTCACAAATCTTTACTTCTTTAAACGAAAAGAGAGGATTTTCATTGGGAGAGAACATGGAATTCTTCATAATCGCTTGCCTCTGCTTTGTTGGGGCAAAATATTTCTACAGAGCTTTCAAAAAAGGAATGAGCAATATGGAAGTGAAAAAATGACCTTTGCAGATCGGCTACACTTCACAATTAACCTACTAATAGTATTATTCGTAAGCTTCTACGAGCACAATATTTTAGGAAAGAATGTTATCCTATCAATTATTACGGGGGTTAGTATAGCAATAGCTGTATCGTTACTCAAGGAAGGGCTTGACGAACTCATGAAAAGAATCAAGAGCAAAATTCCAAAGTGGCTTTATGCTATCCTTAAGAAACTCTCATTATCTGGAACTGGTTTTGATATTCATGATTTATATGTAGATTTGCAAGGAATGTTTACGGGGCTACTTATTTATGGAATTATATTAATCACCGAGGTTATTCTATGATCACCTTCCAGCAAACAATGGATATGGTTAATACTATTAAATATATTTACCATGAGAAGGGCTATGAGTTTTTTGAGCGAGGGGATGATGATATTAACTTAATCGGGATTAGGCACAGTCTCGACATTCCGAATAAATATACAGATACAGGGTTAATGGTTTGGCGCAATGTATATAAGGAATGGCAAATGTTCCAGTTCGAGATGACAACAACTCCGGGGGAATATTATAGGCTAAATCCAATTAACGAGCTTGGGACAGGAATAATAGTAGAAGGGCAACATAAAAACCTATTCATAAAAGGAAAGCACCGGAGACTAAATGCTCTTGTCCAATATAGCGACGTTCCGGTTTACCGTGACAACAATAAAGATCTTGCAATAGATAAAGAAAAAATAATGATTGCCCCAGCAACATCTGGGTTTAACTTTCATGGGATCACAAACGAGAATTTAGAATTTCCTACAGAGATTGGAAAGTTCTCCGCTGGATGCCAAGTTGTTCCGGATAGAGCAAAGTATAATTTAATTATTTCCCTTTGTTATAGAGGAATGAAGAAATATGGGGGTGTGATGACTTATACAATTTTAGACGAAGTAGATTTTAGAGGGATATGATGAATAATGAATATGTTTTACCGAGCTGTTATTTAGCCCATGCAAGAAAGATGGCTGGTGTTAAAAATTTCTCAAAAAGTATTGGGACACTAAAAATGCCAACTATAAATACAGGGATTAAGCCAATCAAGCCACCTAAAATGGATATTAAAATAACAAGTAAAATTAAACCGCCTGATACAATGAAAATGCCAAAGTCTGTGTTCGACGATAACTCGCTAATGAAGATGATCACCCCGACTGGGATGGGCGGAATCAAATGAAATCAGCATTATGGACGGTAATTATCTTTCTATTTCTGAACATAGCAGGAAATTACTACCAATACATAATAGCTGGTGAATTGAGAAAAGAAGTTCAGCTTAAAGATGATAAGATATACGAGATGGAAGAGCGTGTTACCGTGGTAAGCGACTCACTCGGTATCTGGAAAGAAATGGCTGAATATCTAAAGGATAATCCAGAAACACGGTGGAGAGTTATGTGGAAAACTAAGACCGAAACAGTTACCGTAACGCTTCCACCAGAGCAAGAAGAGATAACTTATAAATTATTCGAGGAAACATTGTCTTACACCGGAGAAAATGCTCTTATCTTTACTGGCATTAAGTCAAATGAAGGCGATTCTTTGTCTTTTACCGTAGAGGAAAACATAAAAGTGACTGGAGCTCTTACAGAGAACGGGCAATTTATGTTACTTGACACTAATAAGTACTGGCTTAAATCAATGAGCCTGATAAAAGTAAATAAGGACATCGCTGAGATAGTAGCCCCTAAATATTATTTCTATCCAGGGATAACTTTAGCCGGAAATATGGAAAGCAAAAAAATAGATTTATTGGTAGGGGCAAATATTACTATTGACAATAAAATTAATATTGGTATCTTTGGTAACACTAAGAGCCTGCAAATCAGTGCAGGATACAATGTTCTAAATATTTTTGGAAAGTAGGGGTAGGAAATGGAAAAAAGAATTTATTTTGAGATGGACGGAGATAGAAGTTTTATTCAAAAAGACCCTTCGTTTACAAAGTTAGTTAAGACCGCAAGATTGCAAGATGTAAGCGGCGAGATAAAAGAATTTCTTAGAGAAAATAAGCCAAAGGAAGGATATGGATTCTTACTAATTGCCGCCATGGGAGATGATAACTGGGGAGATAATAGAAACAAGGATTTATTTCCTGAAGAGGGTCTCTCTAACGACGGAGAAGAATGGGGCTATAAAACGTACATGAATGGTGGGAAATGGTTTCGCAAGCATAGAAACAAAGAAACTGACGAGAGCTATGGCGATGTCGTATTTTCTTATTTTAATACTAAGATGCATCGGGTAGAGGTTATCACAGAATACAATATATCAAAAGATGATTGGACTGCTAGTTCGTTAGAAAATGACGAAGACATCCAAACATCAATGGGGACAACAATCAACTATGATATTTGTAGCGCATGCCATCCTGATTGGCGAAAATTCTATAAAGTACCTGAATCAGAAATGAAAGTTCTTGCTGATACAAAAAGCGATGAAGTTGTTAAGGAAATTTCGGATAAATACAATCTTGAATTACCTTCACCTTATAAATTCAACTCTGGCGGAGGGCTATTAGGAATTGCAAAAGACGGAACTCGCTATTGCGATCATATAAATTTTAGACTCGGGGAATACCTGCCAACTGGAAACAAGATTGTAATGGTCAACTTGCGTCCTAAACTGTTCGATATAAGTTTTGTAAATACGAATGCAGACAAATCTTCGTTTGTGTTGGCAAAGGTAGCGGAGGACAAGCAGTCAGATGATAAGAAATCTGAAATGACAAAAGAAGTCCCCTCGGAAATCATATCAAAAGAGCAAGACGAAATCCTGAACTATTTTAATGAAGTAATTTCCCCCTCACTACGATCTGGAGAAGAAGAAATACCAAATAAAGTATTAGACACAATGGCATCGAAGCACTCACTGGAAGAAATCCTCTCATCTTTTTTAGCTATTGGGAGTTTGCCTAAGAATAAAGAGATGCAACGAATCATAATTATTAATATGGGGAAATCCCCCGGATATGCAGATGACCTTGAAAGAAAAGGGCACATAATAAATGACCAGATGATCTCTGATATGCGAGGATTGGCTGGCGGAATGGAGCTTGACTTGGGATACAATCACGTAAATGATGACATCCTCCAATCGATAATGCCATTTGCAATGAATAAATCATATTACAATAGACCTGTCTGTAAGAGAATTATAATGATAAAAAAAGCGAAAGATATTAATGCCTATATCCCCGCTGAATATAACTCATTTAGCAAAGGACCAATCCCACAGATATTGTTTACGATAGCAGCGTTTGCAGGAATAGCAAAATTGAGCGGGAACAAATCTATGCTTAAGGTACTCCACGGAATGCTCAAAAATAGGACAAGCACGGTCGGAGCTATTCTCGGGGCATCAGCAGCAGCAGAAATATTATCAAATATAAACAGAGAAGTGCAGAATAATAAAGAGTTTTTAAACCAGAAAGTTTCTGCGTTGGGAATGAAATCATTAATAGGAATCCCAGCAGGGTCATACGTCTGGGGGGAGCACATCAAAAATAAAGCAAGACGAGGGCGACAAATATCGTTACCCGAAGAAGCGGTGGCAAAATATCCATTAGGCTCTTCTATCGCTATGCTATTAGCTGCAAGTGCTATTTCTAAAAGCAGTGCTGGGCAAATGGCTAAGGGATTGTTTAAGAAAGTCGGTGAAGACATGGCGGTAAGTATTGGATTCGAGGGATTGGACATAAATGATTATCCGATATCGAAGCAGGCAGAGGTAATTGTTGGATTCTTTGATGCTATCGGTACGAAATACATGCATTTAATAAAAAATGCTTGACAAATAAAATGAATGAGATTTAATAGTAGTAGTTACATGGAGGATTTGAATGAATAAGTACGAAGTTCCTTTAGCATATAAAATAGCTTCAGAGAAGACGGCGGGATTTTTTAGACCACGCAATATTAGGAATATTCTCCGTGGAGGAAAGTCGTCACTTAATAGGGCAAGCGTAAACGCAACAAAAAATATGCTAGATCTAGGGAAAACAGTTAAACAGGATGTTGAATTAGCCGTTAGGGCTGGCAAGGGAAACGCAACAACAGGAAGAGCTATCGGAGATTTATTCCGCTCCCCAAATTTAGGAATGAGAAAAAAAAGGCAGTTTGCTGACTTGTATAAGGGATATAATAATAATTTCATGAATAACGGAACTTTAAGAAATATTGGCAAGAGCACTACCTCGACAGGTGGAGGGGCAGATCTTCCCAAAATGACAGGAATAACAGACTGGGTTAAGAACAATCCAAAATATACGATGGCCATTGGTGGCGGATTAGCTGCTAATGAGATATTAGACTAGGAGGAAGTATGCCAGGAATAGCACAGATGCAAAAAGTAGTAGCAAAGAATATTTGGCAAAGCCTTCCAGCTAATACCAAGCGAAAGATAGTTGCGGCTGTAGTAAAGAAAAAAGTTGTAAACACAGCAACCCGGGGAAAGGAAATGATTAAAGATATTTTCCCGTCCCATGCAAAGAAATTAGACAAATCTTATTTGAAGGGTGTCGAAGGTGTAGCTAATACTAAAAACGTTGGAGACATCTCAGCATTGAGCGGAGCATACGGAGCAGATTTGCCAGCCGGTGTCAAGAAGAATCTAATGGACAGATACATGCGAAGTAGTGGATATTTGTTCAACCAAGAAAAAGCTTATACCAATATGGCTAAAGCGATGAATCCAGCCACAACAGCAAGGCAATTGTCAAAGATGGATCCGATAGAAGCATCTCGTTACCTTAATAATTATGAAAGATTGGTCGGGGCATTACCTCGGGACGCACAATCTCATATTATGACCTTTGGAGGTATACAATAATGGTAATATATAATATTGAAGCGAAGACAAAAAGATTAGAGAAGATTGCGCTATTCGCAGATATCTCAACAGCGCCCTATAGTGTAATGCCTGAAGTTCCTCCGATGATAATACCAGATAAAAAAGTAGTCGTAGAGAAAGGTGTGGCCAATCCAACTCCCGCATCTTCCCCAACAAGTGGAGCTCCAAAATGGCTTTTACCAGCAGCGCTAACAGTTGGAGCAATAGGTGTAGGCGCTGGCGTTGGTGGACTAAGTAAATTCATGAAAAACAAAAATATGCTAAAAGCACACAGCAACGAAATAAAAAACATAGGAAGATTGGCTGAAAAAGGTAGAGCGCTTAATGAGGTTCCATTAGCCATGCGTAATCAATATCTCGGTTTAAGGGGAGCAGCTCCAGCCGCAGGTGGGAAAATGTCGAAAGACCAAATAAAAAATCTATTAGCAACGGTTGGCGCCTACGAAGGCGGACAATTAGTATTAGGGTCTAAAAGAAAGTAAAAAATATTAGGAGGAACCATGACAAAAGAAGCACAACAGAAATTAGCTGAATACGGGTCAAACTTCGCAAAAGTGAAGATTGCAAATCTAAAAGCTAACAATTACTTTAAAGCAAAGTCTGATGAAGTTGTGAAAACAGCATCAGAAAAAGAGATGCTAACATATAAGTTGGCAGAAGCACATGGAAGGGGAGTCGCACGTGGATACATAATGGCGACAAAAGAAGCAGAGGAAATTTCACAGGGAAACTATAATGTGTTTATGAAAATGGCATCAATTGTAGGTGGAGACGAATTTGCTGAAAAACTGCATGCAAAGTTTTCTGAAATTGATCCTGCTATGTTAGGGCAAGAAGTTCCAGAACAAGCTATCCAAGCTCCAGCCGAAGCTCCGATAGAACAAGCTATCCCAGCCGAAGTCCCAGCAGAACAAGCACCAGTAGAGGGAAACGAAGAAGAGCTAAAAGCTGAGATTTCAAACGGAGTAGCTCCCGTTATAATTGAAGAGCTTGGTGGGGAAGAAGAAGTCGCAGCCGCTATTCAAGAAAACCCAGAATTAAGAAACCAGATTCTTCAGAAAATCGACGAAGTAACGGAAATGGCTATGGCTGAAGCTATGAACTCGGAGAATGTAGGATAACTGGAGGTTATTATGACAAAAAGAGTAGTTAATTCCTCCCAGATACTTTCCAAGATAACTATGAAGATTGCCGAACAGGCAGACGCAGTAGCTAAGGGAAAATATGACAAGGAAGAAATAAAAACAAGCGGAGACCCAACAAAATTAGCTGAAGAGTTAAATACTTTAGCGGATGATTTAGAAAAGGGCATTACTGATAAAAAAGCTGGTGAAGACGCAGGGGTACCGCCTACCGATAATACTACGCAAGTAGCGAAAAAGGAAGACGAAACATTGCCTGCGGATACAGCAAATGAAGTAGTTCCGGCAACCGCTCCAGAACCAACTGAGCCAGCAATAGTTCCGCATAAACAGGAAGCAGGAAATCCGCCAGCAGGCGAGGCAAAGACTGCATCCGAGAAAATGTATGACTTTGTTGTTGATACCTTACCAGGAGCAAGCGAAAAAGTAGCCGGAATTAGTCCAGGCGCAATCAAAGCTTTGGGTCGGATACTACCAGTTGCAGCAGCAGGCGGAGCTGGGATGATGGCTGGAAAAGAAGTGGAGCAGGCTAATTCTCAAGGAAATGATGAAGAAATCTTTCAGATGGGACTGGAGATCGGAGCTCAGCAACTAGCTCAGTCTCTGATGGCTAAGTTTAAAAATGAATCACCGGAGGTAGCACAATGAACGAAAAAACAGCAGCAGAAAAAATGAAGCAAGCTAGTGTTGCCATCAAGCAGTTGATTAAGGAAGCATCAGAACGCGAATCCCGTATCGGGGAAATCAATAAAGAAAACGGATCTCTTGCTACTAAGAATGCTGAGTTATCTGGCGAGGTGGCATTATTACAGAAAGAAATTTCTGCTAACAAGGTTGCTCAAGAGTTAATCGACGATAATATCATTGATTACATGAAAAAAGCTTCTTGGGTTGACAGAATGATGAAAGCATCAGAAGCTCCAGCGGAGTATGGAGAAAAAGTAAAAGCTATGAACAGTGACCAGCCAGGCGAAGAAGCTAAGGATACCGAAGACGAAACGCCAAGTGAAACTGAAGAAGCAATGGATCCAGATGAAAAAATAGCAAAACAAATCGTTCAAAACAATAAGTAAGGAGGATGAATATGAGAATCATAGGAAGACCTAAGCACAGTGTAAAATGTGCATTAGAAACGGTAGTCAAAGTTGGCGCTGTACTCGTAAGAGACGGCAACACATTCCGACTCGGGAAAGCAGGCGATGACTTAAAAGGATTAGATACAGTCAACGCTATCGCTTTAGGAGATTACGCTATTGCAGCGGAGCAAATGGATGGAACTGAGGGTGTTCAACTGGGTACAGAGGATTATGTTGCTACCAAGCGACCCGGACAACCCGTTGCAGTGTATTATTTAGGCGATGACTTTACCGTCATGGGCGCAGTTGGCGGGACAGACAGAAAAGCTGAATCTTTAGCTGTTGGCGATCAACTTACAATTACAGATGGTGTTATCGAAAAATATGAAGCATCGGCAACCGATGAGGATCCAGTAGGGGTATATGATTACATAATTGGCGAAGTTAGCGTTGCTGCTGATAGTTCTGGTAAAGCAACCTTGGCATTCCTTCCTGGATATCCCATCATAAATGACATTACAGTCAGTGGAACATAGGGGGTATAATGAAAGCATATACAAAAGTCGCTAATGACATGTACCAGAAGTTAGTTAACACTGACTCAGTAACATTCAAAAACGCATTCCAGAATGATATAGGCGATGCTATCAAAATGATCGTAAGAGAAGAAAGCTTGGCTAATAAAATTATCTCCATGGAAGAAATCAATCAAAATGATGACCATCTTCAAAAGGCCGATACGCATGATCGTCCTGTATACGTAAAAAATATCGAAAGAGGCGCTATCGCCATGAACGTGGGTTTCCGCGATGTAGTTGACCCTTACTATGAAACTAACTTACGTTTCAAAACACAATTCGAGAAGTATACAACAGGGAAAGTCGCAAAACCACGTATCGAATTGCTTATGAATAACGGATTTGTAGAAATGATCCGTGAAAATGGTATTAACGAAATTGCACGTCGTTATGACGCTCGATTCTTTTCGGCAGCATTGCTCGCTACTTGTTACACATCATGGCCAAGTGCTCACTCTGCTAACGAAGAATGGCAATCAACATTTGATAGAAAAGACATCTCTAGCATGAAATCAAGAATTATGGGACAAGAACTTATTCCTGCAAAATTTGCCGGATCTTCAACTTATTGGGAATTCTTGAATACCCTTGATGCAGCCGACATCGGTGACGATGCATACAACACATTGAAAAATGGATTTGGCGATAATAAATTGCTCGAACTTCCTTTCCACAAAACAATTCGAGCAGACCTTACAGCCAATGAATCCATCGTGAAATACACCGGAACAGCTAGCTTAGCCGTCACAGATTATATTATATCTGGAGCAGAAATCGTAACATTGCTTGGGCTTGGTATAATTTCGGTTGGTGACATCATTACAACTGTAGGTGGGGTAAGCGGTACCGTTACAGCCTTGAATACAATCATTTCTGTTACAGTAGATACGGAACTTACTTCTAGTCTATTGGGATGGACTCTTGAATCTAATGGAAAACTTTTCCGCTATACCGTCGGCACTGGCATTTATGAACGTGTATATTGCTTTGCTGACGAAGATTATCTTGGTATTAACAAACAACTCTTAGGCTTCGAATCCACAACTGAGTGGAAAGGGGACATCTTCGAGTGGGAAACATACTGCTACAAAGGATTTGGCTTTGGTGACATCAGAGGTATTACTTCAACAACATTCAGAGTTGAATAACCGAGGTTGAAATGAAAAAATATAAAGTTGAAAATGTTAGCAGAACCAATATGCGAAGACGATTTAAAAAATCGACTGGAACTTTCAATATTGGTGGCGAAAGATATCAACTAAGACCAGGGGATGTCGTTGTAACAGACGACATTTCCGCTTTTCTCAATAAACCATTCACTAGTTTTTCTGTTAACCCTAGGACTTGGTCTCGGAGCGTATGTTATTTGATAACGCCAGTAGGCGAGCAAGAAGAATACGAAGCTGTGTACGAAGAGCCAATTAAAAAGATAACAGTAGAGAAAAGTGTCCCCAAGAAAATAGAAGCGATTCCAGAAAAAGCAAAAGAAGTAAAGCCTGTTGTTAAGAAAGAAGAAATTCATGAACCAGAATATGTAGAAGCTGAACTATTTCATGGTCATGCTGACACAACAACAGAAGAAGAAGTCCCTCCTATGGGTGAACCGCTAATTATTACTACTGAAGACAACGATTTTGAAGAAGAGGATGACTTTATTGAGGAAGAGCTAAAAGAAGAAGACAAAGAACCCGATATCACATTTGCATGGCTAGTAGAAACTGGAAATTTATCAAGAATATTGGAAGTAAAGAGAAAATATTCAATAAAAGTACCGGGATGGAACTCAATGTCCATCAACGAAAAAGCTAAGGCAGTTTTGTCAGAGCTTCCATAATAACTATGCCGGGAAGATTCAGGGGATATTGCTTTGTGTGATTCCCCTTTTTTGCTATAAGGATATAAGATGAAAAGAAATGATTTTGTACAATTAGTGTGGGACGAGATGTCCGACAAGGCTTCCGAAAATATTCTAATTGGCATGGTAAAAGAATTTAGTGAAGCGGATATTTTATCGGCAGCAAAGAGAGCGGTGAGGGCGGCAAACGAAACCTACTTCCCACAATATACCCATACCCTTGAAACAATGCTGTCAGGAGATATTGAGCTTAATATGCTCGGGAACGGAACTATCTGGAAATTAATGTCTTCCAAAGTTGTAGAGAAAGCAAGAAACTCTACTAACGCAAATGATGGCGGAATGAGCTTTAATATAAACGATAACCTAACATACTACATCAAGCTAAGAGACGATTTCAGGCTTGAATTCTTAAGAAGATTGAATGAGATTAAATACAATAGCAATGTACTGAATGGTTTCACCGGGGCAGAATAATGCAAAATTTAGTAGCGGAAATAGTTACCCCAAGCAAGGTGATGCTTTCATGGTCAAAGTTCAAAAAAGATAGGGATACTTATAAGATATATAGAGCTTACTCAGATTCAGACGACTACAAGCTGATAGGACAAGGGAGAGCAACAATTTTCATAGACGAGAACGAGGGGATTTATAAAAACAGGCCGAAGTATAAGATTTACTCCACTATCTATGACAACTATTCAGAGGCTATCCCAACCCAATATTATGATAAATATTCACTTGGGCTAGCGCACATGACATTAGTAAAACTAAAGAACCATAATTATGGAAGGGTATGCAAGGTATTTCTAAAATCAGATACCTTCGAAGACTGCCCCGAATGCTTTAGTTCCGTAATGGAAAAACAATTTACGAGTACATGTTCAACCTGCGATGGAAGCGGAAAGATAAATGGATTACAGGGGCCAGTTGAAATTTACATAAATGTCTCTACTGCACAAAAGGAAATTGCTGACTTAGGAGACAAAGAAAAAAAGATTAAGATTTATAAGTGCTGGACAGGCAATATACCAAGAGTGAGGGAAGGAGATTTGGTATGGCTTGCAAATAACGAGATCGGAATTATAGATTCACCTCCAGTTTGGGTAGAAAAGTTAAACAATGCCGGAACAGCTAAATGCTTAATCAAGCAGAGCTTCGTAATAAAAATATTGAATGCAGACAACCAAGCATACGACTTGGATTGGGGATTATAAATGTTTAATACTGTGAAATTAAATGAGAGTATAATAGGATGGCTCAGGGTTGTTGTAGCGGACACTAATCTAATTATCACATCAAAGATGTCAGAGAACTTAAAGGAAACAATTATAACATCGGAGGTTGGCGACGAAAAAGTTATCACCGATGAAGAAAATGGATTCATGGACATAAACTTTCCAAATCAAACAAAGACAATACTTTACACCTCTATATTTACCATTATATTCAAGAGCCACGCTAAGATTGATGATGAGGCAAGAGAAAATGCAAATATTTTAGTTGACAAATTAGAAGATAATGATACCCTGCCTACCATGAAAGAATTAAAGACGAGGGCTATGAAAATATCCCATAAATTTAGGGCGTCAACTCCCGTCAAGCAAGAAGGCGGGGAAAAGAAACTGTATGTAAGCACCGTTAAAATGGACATAATCGTCACAAGGACGAAAACAAAAAATCTCAATATATGGCGAAACAGCTATAATTAAAAGTAGGAGGATGAACGATGATTAAAGGAACACGAATTACTTATAACTGGGGAATGGGAAGTACCCTTATAACCAGTACCACACGCAAGGCATGCGTAATTGGACCGCCTATATGGACGGAAGATGAACAACACTTGAAATATATCACTGATACGGAGGCGGAAGATGGATTTGATTTATCTGTTAATGCTGGAACTGACTTATCTGATGCTTTTAAACCAGAAGAGGATGACTACTTAGTTGCTTTAGGAGATTTAGAATTCCAGATTTCAAATAAGGAGAGAGGACATACAACAAAAGTAACGT
>Ga0075125_10001159_pt1 | contig 12511 bp, 12 predicted proteins | sample AntAceMetag02UKN_FD_69810 | JGI IMG/M metagenome (GOLD analysis project Ga0075125, IMG submission 69810) | Saline lake microbial communities from Ace Lake, Antarctica - Antarctic Ace Lake Metagenome 02UKN | ecosystem: Environmental > Aquatic > Non-marine Saline and Alkaline > Saline | place... | reverse complement strand
TGACTCCTTCTTTTGTCCCAGTTGGTAGCCAGGGGAGTGTCAAGAGTTTAACAACTCAAGACTTGAAGGAGATAGGAGTCCAAGTTTTTTTTGCTAATACCTATCATTTGTATTTGAGACCAACGGCGGAATTGGTTGAGCAAGCTGGAGGTTTACATAAGTTTATGAATTGGTCAGGCCCAATTATGACAGATAGCGGAGGTTTCCAAGTTTTTTCTTTAGGAAGACTAGAAAATAAAGTCAAAATAGATTACAACGGAGTTACTTTTTATTCTCACATAGACGGTTCTAAACATTATTTTACCCCTAAAAAATCAATTGAAATTCAGAAGAAATTAGGGGCTGATATTATGATTGCTTTTGATGAATGTGCTCCTTACCCGGTTAAACATGATTACGCTGAGCTGGCTATGGAGAGGACACATCGTTGGGCGAAAGAGAGCTTAGAAACGGCCAAGGAAAGAAACAACCAACTTCTATTCGGTGTTATTCAAGGAGGTATTTTTAAGGACTTGAGGCTTTCTTCTACAAAATTCATTTCTTCTTTACCTTTTGATGGTTTATGTATCGGAGGGGTAGCTGTTGGAGAAACAAAGAAAGAAATGATTTCTGTTTTAAATTGGGTAATGCCTGTTCTAAAAAATGATAAGAGATTAATCCATCTTTTAGGAGTTGGAGGCGTAGATGATATTTTTGAAGCGGTTGAAAGAGGAGTGGACATGATGGATTGTGTGATGCCAACCCGTTTAGGAAGGATGGGCCATGTTTTATCAAAAGAGGCCGAAGGTTTTAAATATGATATTACTAAGGCTAAATTTGCTTCTGACTTTAGTCCCTTAGATAGAGAATGTCATTGTTTTGTTTGTAAAAACTATTCAAGAGCTTATCTTAATCATCTATTTAGAACAAAAGAACTTCTAGCTTATAGATTGGCTAGTTATCATAATTTATTTTTTATGGAGGATCTTTTTGTTAAAATAAGAGAAGCTATTAAAAAAGATAAGTTTAAGGATCTTAAAAAAGAATGGCTAGATTAAAAGATAATATTTATAAAAGAAAGCAGAAATTAAAGGCCAAAAAAGAAAAGAAATTTGTTTTGGTTAAGAAAGTTTTTTTAATTATTGTTTTGGTTGTTGTTTTGTTTAGCTCTTTTAAGATTTATCAGTCAATCCGAAGGTCTTCCTGGCAAGATGATAGTCGTTTCAACATAGTTTTTGATTCTTTACCAGTATTAATTGCTTCTTTTGGTAATTCTAATCATGAAGTTAATTTTTTATTGATTCCTGAAGGAACCTTCATTGAAACAACCCATGGTTATGGTTCTTGTCGGGCTGAATCAATAAGTAGATTGGGAAAAATTAATAATCGAGGAGGGGAATTTCTTTCAGAAAGCTTGCAAAATTATCTAGGCTTGCCTTTAGATAGTTATATTCTGAGCTCTTCTAATCTTGTCTTTGAGAATAACCCGACGTCTTTAAAATCTTATTTATTAGCTAATTTTTCTTTCTTTTCTAAGGCAAGGGAGGAAGCGAGTTTAAATAATTGGGATTTATTACGTCTTTGGTGGTATCTCAAAAAAACTAATCTTAATAAATTTAATGTTGTTGATCTTTCGGATACTCCGGCATCAGAAGAAATAACTTTAGCTGATGGGAATAAGGCAATTAAAATAGATCCTAATCGTTTGGAGCTTCTTATTACACAGTTTTTTTCAGATAACAAGATAAAAGAAGAAGATTTAAGTATTTCTGTTCTAAATAGTACAGAGCACGTTGGTTTAGCTTCTCAAATGGCTAATTTAATTAAGAATATTGGTGGACAGATTATAAAAATAGGGGAGGTAACAATGGTTTTGAGAGATGATGATTATAATTGTGAAATAAGATCTTTGAAAGAGCATAAAAACTCTTATACAGTTAGAAAGATAAGTAAAATTTTTAATTGTCGTTGGACAGGGGATGATTTATTAAGTGAAAGGTCTTCATTGGTGATTATTGTAAAAGAAAATTATTGGAAATTACTTAATTTACCCTAGTTAAAAGAAGCGACGTTATTATACTTCTTCCCTTTAGAGGTTTCTCTTATAAAGATTTGGAGTGTTTGATGGTCGATGTTTTTAATAAAGACATCATATTGATTGCCGCCGTTCATAAATTCAATCAATTTTAGAGAAAGATCTTCAGGTATAGTTCCTAGGTAATTATTTTCCTCATTTTGGATGCTCACGAGTCTTTTTTTAGCTACCATGATAACTCTATCTCCATTATTTAATTTTCCAAGAACATCAGGCTCAGCCAAACGCATTAAAGAAACAACTTTTGTTTTTCCAGGTTCTTCTAAAAAGATTTTGGAAAAAAAAGGACTTCTTTTCTTATTTAAACTTTTTTTGATTTTTCCACCCTTAGAAAGCCTAGTAAAATTTCTATTAGCAATAGGGTTAAAATTGTCTATTTTGAGAACTTTTTTGTAGGTTTTAAGAGCTTGTTCAATATCTCCCAGCTCCCAATGACAGTGGGCTAATCTGTTTAAGGCAGAGATATTTTGTGAATTTTCTTTGATAATCTTTTTGTTAATTTCGACTGCTTTTTCCCAGTTTTGTGCTAGTGCTGCTTTTACAGCTTGATTTTCCAAATTTTTGTTCATTCTGATAAAGATATAGTTTTTATCTTTCCTTGTCAATAAGAAGATTAACAGGTAAAATGTTAAAGATGTCAGGACACTCCAAATGGTCAACAATTAAACGTCAGAAAGGAATAAATGATTCTCGTAGAGGTCAAGCTTTTACTAAAATAGGTAATCTAATTACCACTGCTGTTAAGTCTGGTGGTGGAGCTGATGATCCTGAAAAAAACTTTAAGTTACGTTTGGCGATTGAAAAAGCTCGAGCTTTAAATATGCCGAAAAGCAATATAGAAAGGGCAATTAAAAGGGCCTCAGGGCAAAAAGGGGGAGCTGATTGGACAGAGTCTATTTTTGAAGGATATGGTCCTTTAGGAATTGCTGTTATAGTAGAAACGGCAACTGATAACAAGAATAGGACAACGGCAGAAGTTAAAAATATTTTTGAAAGAGGAGGGGGGAGTGTGACTTCCCCAGGGGCAGTTTCTTTTCAATTCAAACAAGTCGGTTTGATCACCATTAAAAAGACAGATGATCCTGAAAAACAAATTTTAAATTTAATGGATGTGGGGGTAGATGATGTAGAGGAGGCAACAGATGTTATTGAGGTATATGTTGTACCAGAAAGCTTAAGAGAAATAAGGGATAAAATAGAAAAAGAAGGCTTTATAGTTTTAAATGAAGAATTAATAATGAAACCATTAAATGAAGTTAAAATAGAAGAAGAAAACAAAGCCCAACAAATCTTAAAATTTATGGGTAACTTAGAGGATCATGATGATGTTCAGAAAGTTTATTCAAATTTCGATATCCCAGAGGAGATCTTAAAAAAAATCAGTGTTTAAATTAAATAAAAGGAAGAAATTTATTATTACCGCTATTGTTCTTACCTTAGGGCTTTTAGCTATTCACCTAACCGGGATAACATGGCGTTATCCAGCCCTTGTTATTTTAGCTGTTTTAACCTATTTCCTTTCTGCCTGGTCTTTAAAAGAGGGTTTAAATGGAGTTGAATGGCTCACCGTTTTGACATTGCCCGTTCTTTTTACTATTAGTGTTGGATTATTTTACTTTTTAACGCCAACATCTTGGTGGGCTAGAGTACCAATAATTATTCTCTATGGAGGGGGGATTTATGGTTTACTTCTAACAGAAAATATCTTTTCCGTTGCGGCTATGAGAACCATCCAGCTAGTGCGTTCTGCTCATGCGGTAAGCTTTCTACTGACCTTAGCGACTTCTTTCTTTATCTATAATGTTATCTTTTCCTTTAGGCAACCGGTTTGGGTTAATTTTATAGCTGTCTTATTGTTTAGTTTTCCTTTAATTCTACAAGGTCTTTGGTGTATTAATCTTGAACCTAGGATAGAAAAGAATTTATGGCTTAAAACGGTTGCGTTATCCTTAGTAATGGGAGAAATGGCTTTAGTCTTTTCATTTTGGCCAGTTAGTGTGGCTGTGGGATCATTATCATTAACAACAACTCTCTATATTACTTTAGGTTTGACACAGCAGTACCTAAATGAGCGTTTATTCAAGAAGACGATAAATGAGTATATAGCTGTAGGCGTAGCTGTTTTAATCGTTATTTTGTTAACGACACGTTGGGGTGGTTAATTGATATTCTTCTTTAAAAAATAAATTTTCAAAAAAAATTAAGAGATAAACAAAAAGGGGAGTAGGGACACTAAAAGCCCCTTTTTAAGTAAAATGTCCTATAATAGCTATATCCTTTTCACGAAAGTTATAGGGTAGTTTTCACGAAATAGCAGGAAAATAATTAATTGCTAAGTTGATACCTTTTGATATAGTTATCGGAGAAGCTGTGGATAACTCTAGAGGAGACTTTTAAAGAGAAAAAAAAGAGAGATGAAAGATAATAAAAGAGAAGACGATGATCATTAAAAGATAAATAGTCGTTTTTATCTTATCCCCTTAAAAGTAGTGGAAGAGTCGCAAAAGAGGACAAAGAAAAGCTACTTCGATAAGGTCGCACAATGTAGCTTTTACGACATGTTCTGAATCTGTTCTTCTGAGAAGAGTGCTTAACATGGATATTAATAAACAAAAAAATAAAGGATTTTTTAAGTCTTTAGTATCTTCCTTTGTCCTTTATTATCCTTATTTATTCTCCATTTTTGGCTTAAATTTAAAAAATACCTGTCCCCCAATAAAACCCGAATAAACAGGTTCAAACTATACCTAATTGAATCTAAATCCTTTTGTCATTCCCCCAGCTTAATTTGAAGCTAATTATAGGTTTTATAGAAGTTAGTTAATAATAACTGTTTATTTGTTAGATATACTTTTTTTGGGTCGAAGAGCGAAACCTTAATATAACCAAGCACTTTTCCCATATTATCAAGGTTTTTGAAGATTTTAAGTTTACTGACCAATTAAGGAAAGAGATGGATAAACTCGAATTAAGTACTAATTAATTAGAATAATCATTATTCGAAGTAAGAACGTCCTTGATTGTAAATTTATTTTATTACTCTTTTGGCTTCATTCATTTTTGCTTTTGTTTTTAGAATTTTATTTATCGTTGCAGAACCTTTTACCCGTCGCTTTCACTATTTACTTTTAGTGAATTTTTCCACTAATTCCTTACTTTCGAATTTAACTTTAATGGTCCCTGAGCTTTTTCTACTAGTCCAGTATTCGCCTTCTAATTCCCGTTTTGGTTTAACAATTATACTAAGTATGGCAGCACCATCATGAACAATACTCCTATCTCGAATAGTCGCGTCTGGTTTATTTGTGTAGTTATACGACAGTTTCTTTATTCCGCTTTCTTCATCACCGGCAATTAGTGCCGCATTGCTGATACTTGTGGATTCCTCGGTATACATCACACAACTGAGGGTATAAAAAGATTGTTTAATTACCAAAACAAGTGGAGTTGGAGTGGGAACTTTTTTGGTCTTTGGGTCAACCCATGTTGTTTGCCATTCACCACGCCATGTTCCCTGTAAATCTGGAAACGGAACTAACCACCCCTGCAGTATCGACCACCTCCACAACCATTTAGTGAAAACAAAATACAAAGCTATATATATCGTAATAACGTCAGGTAATTTTTTTAAAGCATCAATATTAATTCTCAATTCCGTCTTTGTAATGATAAGGATTGCTATCCAAATACCTATAGACAAAAGTAGCTGGAGACATACAGATATTTCTTGTTTTATGTTTTTCATAATTAAATTAATCAAATCCTACGTAATTCCATGCGGCTAATAAAAAATCATTAGCCTGTTTCCTTGTCCACGGTTGAGATGTGCGGAAAAGATATTTAAGTTCGTTTACTTCACCCCATTCTTTGCACTTTTCATAATCAGCCGTGTGATTATAAGTGTGAGTTATAACACTTTTTATGTCATTCCGGTAATACGTATGATTAAAACAACTATCTGGAGCGTTCCATACTAAACTTTCAATCAAGAAAGAGGCAATATCTTCAGCGGCCTCTCCGTTGTTATCCTGCATATCATCACGTAATCTCTTTAGTATTCTAATTACAGCCTTATACCTTCTGTTAGTCCTTTCACTTGAATTTTTATCTACTCCATTTGAGTAAGTCTGTTCTGGCCAATTCTTTATTAAACCACCATCATCTGGTTTGAAAGCTATCCCCTCTGGTTCAATCCAATTATTTGAGCCATCAGAGTCATACCTCCTATGCTTAAAAGCAGCTACTACATCAGCATCGACTCGATATGTGTTTTCGTGGATATCAAATGCTTTATTACCTGGGGTGACAGCTTCTTGACCGAAATAATCAACAAGCGCTTTCTTTACCAATTTTTTAAATTCATCAAAAGAAATAGCAGCGCCAACGTTACCATAATCGTCACTAGTTTTACCTGCTGGATAGTCAGGGAAAAACGAGGTCTTGTGACAAACACAAATATCTACATCACTATTTTGCCTGGTGTTTGTCCTGGCTTTATATGACCCTTGGGGAAAAACATCCACGATGTCAGATAATATGTCACTATTATCAATCGCTTTCCTGACCGCAGTTACGGCATTGTCACATTTGTCTTGCTCAGTTTGACCCGGTGGTTTAGCCCAGCGAGCCAATTGTTCTTCGTCGATATGCATATTTTTATCTTGTAAAAGGTGCCCAAAATTTCAAAACCAAAGTCTTAGGCAAAACTTACTTGGGTATATTAAGTTCCAACTGGCTCCCTTAATAGGGCTCGAATTTTTTATTTTTTTTGCTTTTAGAGATAGAAACTGCATTAGTCTGTTTTTACTACTTCTTTTAGATAATAACCACCATCAGGTGTTACTATCCAAATTTGCTTATCTTTTGGATATTCCTTTATGATTTCATTTTCTTCAAATAAAACGTCACCTATATAAAAAGGGATTTTACCATCAGCGGAATAGGCATAAATAGGAACATCACTTCTTTTTTTCTGGATATAATATTTCGTTTCTAAGAAATTAAGGTTACTTTCAGGGATTACTACATCATTCTTCCCTGCTATTGCCGTTATTTGTCCTGCGGCATAATTAATAGCTGGTTTACTTGTTTTTCTAACTATTTCTTCGGCACTTTGAACAGCAAAAAATAGATAGCCTACAACTAATACCAAAACAATATTAGAAAAAATTTTCTTAAAGCTAAATAGCTGGTATAAAGAAAAGGTCACCCAAATAATAAAGAACGGTAAAATTGGAATTAAATATCTCTCGTGAAGAATGGGTATCCAAAAAGCAGAAATAAAATAAGCAATTAAAAAAGGAATAGAAAACAAAAAGACTAAAATTAAAGAAGCATCTTTGTTAAAAGAATCGTTTTCATCCTCTTTATTAGCTAACTTTACTATCCAGTAGGCGCATGCTAAAAAAACTAAGAGAAGAGTAATATTATAAAACATCGCTACACTTGGATAATCTTTGGTCCCTCTAAAGAAAAATCTAAATGTATCAACAAAAACAGTCGAAGTTACCGGACCAATCCAAAAACCTTCTGCCACCTTTGTCCATTGATTCCAAAACATCTGAAGCCAACCTAAAAAAACTAAAATAGGAAAGATAAATAAAGAAGAAAAATGGAGAATCCTTTTCTTTAGATTCTCTCTGTTTTCGAAAAACCAAAAAGCTAATAAAGCAATTAAAAAGAAAACACCAAAATTATGAGTAAAAACCATCAAACCAAGGAATAACGAAGAAAGTAAATATTTTCTTTTAAGATAAAAAAGTATTGCCGTAACTGTTAAAAATCCAAAAAGAACATAACTTCTTGCTTCAAACCCATATTCGAATAAAAATGGATTTAACAAAATAGCCAATGAACCCAGCAAAGAAATCCGCCAATCTTTTATTAGTTGTCTCAATAGGAAAAATGATGATAAAGCCAATAAAAAAAGAAACAGTAAAGAAAAACTACGAGTAATAAACTCTGCATCACCAAATAATTTAATCCAAAAGTGAAGTAAAAAATAATAAAAAGGTGGATTTACATCTTTAGCAGTAAGGAAAAAAATTTCCTTTAGGCTTTTAGAGGCAAGTAGAACACTAAAAGCCTCATCTCTCCAATAACTTTGATGAAGAATTGGTAACATCAAGCAAATTGTAACATAAATAATGATTTACAGAAATTTTATGTTACGACACCTTAACTCCTTTAAGCCCTTTTTTGTCCTATAATTTGACTTTACTCCCCTATTTGAATATAATTCGTCCATTATCGTAGTTCTTTAACTTTTATATAAATTTTTTAAAACTTGAGAGAGAGGAAGAAGACATGGGATGAATGATGGAAGAAGTTATTAATTCTCTGATAGTTGTTGTAGTAATTGTTATTGTAGTTCTTATGGTAGTAGGGATACTCAAAATTAGAAGAAATATAAGAGCTAAAAAAGGGACGGAGACGGAAAAAAATGGAAAAGAATTTGAAAAGAAAATGCGACATTTTTCTCCTAAGAGAGGTTAAGATGAAAAAACTACAAAAGAAAGCCAAAATTAAAAAAACTAGTAGCTTTTCTTCCTTATTTAAACATTATTTCTTTCGCTTGAAATCATTTAAAGGCTTAAGAAACTTTTGTTTCTTTCTTTTCGTTGAGAGCTTATTTGGTTGTTTAGTCAAATTTCTTTTTAGAAGCAAAAAGAATTTTATTGGCAAGACGAATATTGTGCTTTTTCTTAAAAGAAGATATATCTGGTTGATTTTACCAATTGAAGAGTATGATGACCTAATCAATTTTCTTTTTAGAGGAAAAAAGAATTTTATTGGCAAAATGAATCTTTTCCTTAAGAGAAGATATATTTGGTTGATTTTATTAATCAAAGATTATAGGTATTTAGTTAAATTTCTTTTTAAAAGAATATATCTCTGTTTGATTTTATCAATCGAAGGCTATAAGGATTGTGAATGGTTAAATTTTGAAGAAGTGTAGTTTATAGACTGGCTAGGTAAATATTTAGGTTGTTTTTTAAACAATTTATTCTTTTACCTAGCCAAAATTCTCTTAAATTGTTATTTTTCATTGGAGTCACCTAACGGTGGCTTTTTTGTTGCTTTTGAAGATAAATATAAAAATCTTTTACAAGATTATCATTTAATGTTTGAAAATATCTTTCACTTCTTCTAAGGTCTTATTAGTAATCTTACCCATAAGTGAAATATTAGTTTTTGAATAGTCGAAAATATTTTTGGCTAGTTCATTAAGCTCGGCTTTTTTTATTTTTTTAACTTTTTCTATATAGGTTTCAGGGTACCAAACTTTCTTGTCTTTAAAAACTTGATCACCAAAAAAATAAACGATTGTTTCAGGATCGTCAAATTTCATTAAGGTTGAAGAATTTATATAATTTCTTGAAAGATTAATCTCTTTGTCAGTGACACCGTTTTTTACTAACTTATCAATTTCTTCTCTTATCGCCTGCATCGCTGGAATTAGTTTTTCAATGGGGACGGAACCTTCAATAATGAATGCTCCCATCCATGCATTAAGATTAATGTAACTGCTAATTCTATATACGAGTCTTTCTTTTTCTCTTATTCTTTGGAATAATCGCGATGAAAAACCTAACCCAAAAATATCATTGAGAAAAGCTGTTTCTAGATTTTTTATCCTTTCTATTTCTTTCCAACCAAAAAGTGGAAAAGAAATAGAGAATGTTATTTGTGGCCGATCTTCTTTTTGATGATATAAAGAAAAAGATGAATAATCTTTGGTTGAAAATTTTGGTTCTTTTCTTTTAATTCCTTCATCTATTTTTGCAAAGTTATCCTTAATAGATTCAAGAAGTATTTTCTCTTTGATATTTCCAGCAAGAGAAAGAATCATATTGGCCGGATTGTAATATTTTTTTCTCCAAGAAATGATATCTTCTTTTTCAATAGCTTTGATTGTTTCAGGTATTCCCAATGGTCTGTAGCTATAAGGATGCTCTTTTGTTTTAAATCTCTTTCTCCATGACTCATGATAGAATTTTCTATTTGGGTTATGCCAGAAGTCATTAAATTCAGAAAGAATAACTCCTTTTTCTTTTTCAATCTGGTCTTCTCTAATCAAAGAGTCAATTGTTAATTGATGAAGAAAGTCTAAACCTTCTTTGATATTAGTATATGGTAGACCTACCCAGTATCTGGTGTTAGTTTTGTTCGTCCAAGCATTATACTGTGCACCAATTTTTTGCCCTTCTTGTGAAATAGCAAGTGAAGAAATGTGTTTTCTAGTTCCCAGAAAACCCATATGTTCAGTAAAATGAGAAATTCCTCTCTCTTCCCCTTTTTCGTATACTGCTCCAGCTCTTACAAACAAAACAGCATGAGCACTTAGGACAGAATCCATTTGATATAGGAGAATCTTTAATTTATTGGGTAATATGATTTCTTTGTAGGAATTTTTAGTAGCCATTTCAAGTTATTCATTATAACATTTTTTATAACTTGATTATTACTTTCATAATGTCGTACAATATTATTAATGCCCGAAGAAGAAAGAAAAATTAAGCGTAATGAGATCGATCGTCTTATTGAAGAGTTCTTAGAGTATATGGAAATTGAGAAGAACTCCTCTCCCCTAACTGTTCGTAATTACAAACACTATCTTAATCGTTTTTCCGAATGGTTAAAGAAAAATCAATCTCACCCTAGCCCAGGTTCATTAGATATGAATACTATCAAGAAATATAGGGTATTTTTATCCCGATTTACAGGTCTAAAAGGGGCGCCTTTATCACGTGTCACTCAAGGCTATCATGTGATAGCCTTGAGAGCATTATTACGATGGTTGATAAGAAATGACTATAAGACACTCTCTCCAGACAAGGTTGACCTCCCTAAGGGAGAAAGTCGTTCCTTAAAGTTCTTGACTACCGAGCAGATGGAACGTCTTTTGTCCCAACCACAAGTCTCAAAGCAGAGAGGGTTAAGAGACAAGGCTATTCTAGAGGTGCTCTTCTCTACTGGTTTGCGTGTTAGTGAATTAGTTAAGCTAAATAGGGATCAAATTGACTTTAATCGTCGCGAGTTCGGTGTTATTGGTAAAGGAGGTCATCCTCGGGTGGTATTTCTCTCAAAAAAGGCCGCGGAGTGGCTTAAAAAGTATTTTGAAAGCCGGACCGATAGCTGGGATCCAATATTTGTCAGATATGTAGAAAAACCTGATATTATAGAGGATGGTAAGAAGATGAGATTAACCGTCAGAACAATACAGCGCGTTGTTAAGAAGTATGTGAAGAAAGCGAGACTTCCGGTTGATGCTACCGTCCATACGCTTCGTCATTCCTTTGCTACTGATTTATTAATGGCCGGAGCTGATATAAGAAGTGTTCAGGAATTACTTGGTCATAAGAATATTTCGACGACTCAGATATATACTCACGTTACCAATAGAAAACTTAGAGATATTCATGAGACCTTTCATGGTAAGGGAAAGTAACGTTTTATTAATTTTCAGAAAATATTACTTGCTTCGACAATTTCTACATTAGTAATTTTTACTTTGAAATTAAATCAGGCAGGAGGATTTAAAGAGTTTCGTAACTTAGAGTTACTAGAACTGTAATTTCAGATTCACCGGGTTGGATTTGAGTTTGTTCTACTTCGTCTTCTTGAAGAGCAGAACCAGAAGCTCTAAAAAGAGTTGGTCGTGGTTGATAAGGAGAGTTTTCCTGATCAACAATATTGATTAATTTTCCAATTCTTAAACCACCAGCCCTGGCAATTTGCTCTGCTTTTTTCTTGGCCTTTTTAATAGCCTTTTCTCTGGCTTCCATCTTTAATTCTTCTAATTTTTCATCATCGATGATAAATTCTAAATCACCAATTTGATTAGCCCCAAGGGCAGTTGCTTTATCGATGACTTCACTAATCTTTTCAAAATCTTTAACTTTTACTTCTAATCTAATATTGATATTATAACTATCTATTTTTCTACCAGATTGATAGTCATAATTAGGATAAATGCGATAATCGCTTGTTTTTATATCGTTATCCCCTATTCCGATTTTTTTAAGTTCTTTGGTAACATTATTTATTTTTTCGTTAGCTTCTTTTTGAGCTTCTTCAACAGTTGGCTTATTTATTTGAACCCCTAGACTAATAGTAGCCGTATCAGGAACAGCAACGACTTTCCCCTCAGCTTGGACGTTAAAGGCGGTTTGTTTTTCAGTGGTTACTTGGCTTATGGAAAGTGGAATAGGGCCAATAAAGCGGAAATAAAGGCTTAGAATAATAAGGATAGAGACAACTATGGTAATGATTTTCCCATAATCTGTCTTATAAAAGCCTTTTAAGTATTTTTTTACTTTTTCCATGTCTTATTAATATACTTTAATTATGAAAGATTAGTCAAGGATTATTTTTCTAAGCAAGTGACAGCGGCAATTTTGTCATTTGGTTTGTTAAACCTCATGAAGATTACTC
>Ga0075125_10001156_pt1 | contig 12520 bp, 21 predicted proteins | sample AntAceMetag02UKN_FD_69810 | JGI IMG/M metagenome (GOLD analysis project Ga0075125, IMG submission 69810) | Saline lake microbial communities from Ace Lake, Antarctica - Antarctic Ace Lake Metagenome 02UKN | ecosystem: Environmental > Aquatic > Non-marine Saline and Alkaline > Saline | place... | reverse complement strand
TTGAATCATCACCTGAAATTGATTACTTAAATGCAGTTTGGGTAACTGAGGTTATTGCAGCGCATCTAGCAAGCCAAGAATCAAAGGCATAATGAACGTAGAACACTTTTTAATTGAAGCACGTAGAGTCTTACGTGCTAACACACACACAGGATTTAAACAGTGAGATAAATATGAAAAAGCAAAAAGGATTTGTGCCACTTATTCCCTTAGCAGTAATTGCATTAGCGATGATTGTCGGACTTGCTTTTGAGAAGATGACTACAATTATTGATCACCCCGTTGAACAAGCAAGTGAAAAATTATTAGCCAGTCATGGAATTGATGTTGACTTTTCATCTGATAAAAAAAAACTAAAGGATAAATAATGGACTGGAGTGCATGGGAAAACTGGTCTGAAAAAGAATTTGCTTGTACGCATTGCGGCAAGTGCGAAGTGTTACCAGAGCTGGTTGATATGCTTCAAGAGATAAGAAGCAAGATTGGAAAGCCTATGTTTATATCAAGCGGGTATCGATGTGCATCACATCCCGTTGAAGTTACAAAAGATAAACCAGGCGAGCATACAACTGGCTTTGCTTGTGATGTGATTTGCCACGGTTCTCGAGCAGTCTCTCTGGCTAAATTGTTTCTTGATTACGGTGTGACTCGCATTGGGTTTCATCAAAAGGGAACGCCTAGTCATAGATTTATACATGTCGGCTTGGCTGATAAGCATAATAATAGATTTGCGTCTGCCATGTGGACTTACTAAATGATTATGGTTGAACTGCCTTGGCCGCCTAGCATTAATAACTATTATCGCAGGAATGGAAGCAGATATTTTATAACCAGCAAAGGCATTGAGTTTAGAATGCATACTGCTTTAGCTTGTCTTAATTATCGCAATGAATTTGATAAGGATGCCAGGCTTAGCGTTACAATCTATGCTTACCCGCCAGATAATAGACGTCGAGACTTGGATAATATAAATAAATGCCTGCTAGATAGTCTAGAAAAAGCTCAGGTGTTTGTTGATGACTCACAGATTGACGAGCTAATTATGCGAAGGCTTAAGCCTAATGACGGTAAAGTGATAGTGAATATTAAACGATGCAATTAAAAAAAATAGACTTCTTTGATGATTTGTTTCCAGCTTACCCACATCAAAAGGAGTTTATAAGAGCGTTCTTTTCAGGGAAGCATAAATTTTTTATAGAAAATGTACACAGGCGAGGCGGGAAAGACGCATCGTTTTTTAATCTTGCGTGGTTATTTGCTGCAATGGAACCAGGCAACTACATCTATACACTTCCTAAGATTGGTCAGGCTAAAAACGTAGTGTGGGAAGGCACGGACTTAGAAGGTAACAGATGGATAGATTTAATTCCTAAGCATCTACTGGCACGAGAGCCTAATAACACAGAGCGAAAGCTTTATTTTACTAGTGGTTCAATGCTTCATATCACTGGTGCTGATAGTATTCTTGGCTCACACTTGGGTAGTAACTTGCGCGGCATCTTTATGTCAGAGTATCAAAGAACCCACCCAATGATTTGGGATTACCTCAGACCTATCATACGAAGAAACCCCAAGGGCTTTGCGTGTTTTAACTTCACAAGCTTTGGTCGTGGTCATGCATACAAGTTAATGAAAGCTAACCTAGATAACCCAGAGTGGTTTTGTCGAAAGCTTACAGTAGATGATACGCGAGATAACGATGGCAATTATATTTTTAGTCCTGAACAAGTTGAAGATGAAAGACTGTCTGGTATGGAAGAGGACTTAATACAACAAGAGTATTATTGCAACGATGACATAACAGTCAAAGGCACGTTCTTTAGTGAGCAGTTAGAAAGAACTAAAAGCAGCGGACGCATTATTGATGATATGAAAATCTATCCTAACATTCCTGTTCATACTTCTTGGGATATTGGAAGCCGAGACACTAATAGCATTTGGTTCTTTCAAGTTGTAGGAGTGGGCCAGTCCCAACAGTTTAGATATTTTTATCAGCATGACAAAACATATGGAGACATTGATTATTATATTAAGTTGCTTCACGAAATTAAAGAGCGGTACGGATTTAGTGTGTACGGCAAACACTTCATGCCACATGATACATCACAAACCGAATGGACTACTGGCAAGACGCGACTGCATGCACTTATGCAAAAAGGTTTAAGTGTTGCATTGGTTCCAAGAGTTAGAGTCATAGAGCGGATACAGATAGCACGAGGAAACTTTGATATGTGCTGGTTTGATTCTAATGGATGCAAGAATGGTATCAACGCACTAGAGTGCTCACGTGCAAAGTATGACGAAACTAATAAATCATTTAGCGCTGATGAGGTTCACGATTGGGCAAGTCACCCAAGCGCAGCCTTTCAATACGGGCACGTTGGGTGGCTTGATTCATATAACAAACCTAAGATGCTACAACAAAAAGAATATGCAAGGCGTATGCGCTAGCGGTTTCTTATCTCTCTCGATTTAGCGTCTCTGAATCTTGAAGCAAGATCGTTTTCATAGTTCTTATCTTTAGCTTTCATATTACTTTTAATTTCTTTCCGATATTTAATTTTATCATTCTCAACTTCAAGTGATGATTCAAATTTAATTGAGTCGTTAGCTGACGAGCTAGGAATGCTAGTAGAAGGCGCAGCCATTAATCTCATCTGATTAAATAACTTAAAATCTGCTGGAGTTAGTAGCCAGTTATTTTGTACTGTGCTCACTTCATCCGCAGTTAAGTTTTCACCCATCCATTTGTTAACAGATTTATAAGTGTGAGCGTCGTTGACGGTCAGCTCTTTCTTTAGCTCTTCCTCTAAAGTCTTAACCATTTTTAGGTTTGCGTCTTTGTATCCTTCGACCAGGTGTTTAAAACCATCTTGAGATAAACCAATGTCTTTTAATGCAGGCATTAAGTTTTCAATCAGAGGGTCTTTTGATTCGATGCCTTCCATTCCCTCAACGCTATAACTATCTTGCGGAGTCCCCCAGTACTTGCCCATTTTCTTTTGTAGTTCTGAGTAAGATTTAGCTTGGTCTTCAACCGTTTTAAATTTATCTTTCATAAACCACTCCGGGGATTCTTCCTCGACTGGTTTTTCTTCTTCATTAATAGCCTCTTCTGTCTGAGCTACCTCTGCCACTTCTGCTTGAGGCTCTTGAGTTTCCGCAGGCGCTTGTTCAACAGGCGCTTGCTCAACAGGGGCTTGTTCTGCTGGTGCTGACTCTTCTACGACTTCGCTTGCTGGTGATTCTTGGTCCATTATTTTCCTCGCTTCATTGTTTTAACGTCAACTGTCTTTTCCGGTTGATTCATATGTAACTGAATTGCATTAGAAAAGGATCGTATAATTTCATTCTGCCCTTCATTAAAGTATGCCCACGATGGCTCTTTGCCTGGAAAAGCAACAGGCATTCTAAAATGTTTTTCTTCTAAGTGTTTAAGAAGTTGAGCGCCTGTTTTATTTTTAAAAAATACTTCATAGCAAAGTTCATTAAACTTAACTTGCCATTGTATTTCGTTTGATACTAACTGATTATTTTTATTCATCCGGTATTATTCCTTCGTTCTCCGCTTGCTGTGTTGCAGCTGCACCGGCTTCTTGCATCATCTGCTCAAGCTCTTCTTTGGATTTTATGTTTGCCATCTCTACATCTTGGTTACGCGCAAGCGCTTGAACTAAGTCTGGCGTTCTTAATGATGCCGTTGCCGCCTCAGGTCCGACCATTGATGCTAATGCTTGATAGAATCCTAGTAAGTTATCTGTTTTGATTTGTCCTTTCGCTGTCATTAATGGAGTTTCATAACTCATTCCTAAAATCTCACCATCAAGAGATAACATTTTTTCTCTTATTGAAGGCTCAATATTTGAAAAAGTTTCAGGTTGAAGCTTGTTTATAATCCACATGCTTCGCTTAATGATTGGCGCAAAGAATTCATTTTGAAGTCTTGGGACCATAGCCGCAAACCCTTCTAAGTTTTCTTTGTATCTTATCTGTGCCTCGGTTGCTGTTCTGTCTGGCGCATTAATAGGACCCAAAGGAAACGCAAACATCATTTGATTTATTTGTTGTCTTAAATCGTTAATGACTAAAGATGAAAAGTTAATGTCACCGCTTGCAGGGAACCCCTGAATCGGCCACTGCCCCATGATCATCTGAACGGGTATGATTGCACCCGGCTTAGCTTCAAACGTATCCTGATTAAACGCTGAGTCACTAGCAGCCATATACATTGGATTAGCTTTAAACGCAGCGGCTATAAGTTCATCTTCCATTGCTTGGTTGATAGTTGCAGCGGTTGGATACGCTCTAAGCGATGGCCCTCTGCCTCTAGTCTCACCTGTTAGTTTGCGCATGCGATAAATAACCCACGGCCAAGATGGGTTCGATTGCTCAAGTAATATCTCTTTAGCAGTAGTCATAACAACATACTTGTATCTGTCTTTATCATCTGCGCTGTAGTCTATGAATGCGCATTCCCAAATATTAACTTTGTCATCAATATCTTTTCCTGCGGGTGTCTTAGCGCCCGGCCACATGTTAGTGATTGTCTCAACTCGAACGTCCATCCAATCTCTAAAGACTGCATCAACGCCGCCTTCAGAATTGCCTTCGAACATAACGTGGCTTACAGGTACAGACTCAAATTTTAAAGGGTCCTTCCTGGTGCCTTCATTGACAGCAATAACACCAGTCGATATTAAAACATCGCTTAAGCTTTCACCGACAGAGGTATAAAAATTACTTCTATCTAGTATCTTAAAAAAATGGTCAGTCATGTTTTGCGTTGCTTCAAGTGCTTCTTCATACTCTGCACTTTCAGGTTCACCGAACTGATCGCCAGGCATAAACTTCATCCACTGTTGACCTTGCGGGACAAGTCCCATCAACATTTTATCTGCCAGCTGTTGATGAGCAATCGGTAAAGTCAGGTCATATATATCACCGTTGTATTGATTGCCTTGCGCAACTGCTCCGCCTCGACCGTAGTTTTCAAAAGGGTTATAGTCAGGTAGCGCGTAGTGATATGCTGTTTGCAACATAGTCCGCCACTGGTCTAAGTCTCCTTTAGCTTTGTTTCGTCTTCGAGTCAGTCGGTTAATGTCAAGAGATGGTTTGGTTTCTTCTTTAATCTCAGAGAAAACTTTAGCATTGTTTCGTCTTTTTAAAATTTTATTTGCATCAATCATTACCCTAACCCTCCTCCGCCACCTAATGATGTGGTGTCTTTTGTAGTAGAGTCGGACGTAAAGAATCCACCGCTTGAAGCACGAGCAGAGCGAAATAATAAGCGCTGAGCTTTTACTGTCTCTTTATTTGTTTTATCTTTTAATACTTTCGTTTGATTTTCCAGTTCTTGCCTGGCTTTTTCGGACGCTCTTGCTGCATCGTCCGCCCTTTTTCCTGCCCCGCCGTCTCCGCCGCCACCGCCCATAACTTGGTTATCCTTATATGATCTGGAGTTTTAGTAATAAGTTTATTATACAACTGGCTTGGGGTTAAAGTAAAAGGCCAGTAGATACCAAGTAGGTACTGAACGGTTGCCGTGCACCCTTGAAGTGCAGGCATTGGATAATTAAATTTGTTTGTCTTCTTTACTTCAAGGCTCACAACTGTAGCAGTTGGGTTTGAATTAACAAACGTGCCTATCACATCTGATATAAAAGTTGCGGGTAGTATGACCGCCATTAAGTCTGTGCGTGATGGGTCTATACATAGCCAGCCAGTAGCCATTCTTTCTATAGCGAACACATGTTTAAAGCCTGTGCGGCACAGCCAACTGAAAGGGTATTCAATTTCATCTTGGAAAATAATATGAATTTCTCTTGATGCGTCATAGTCGAACAACAATTTTAATTACCTTATTTTTATTGTTACCGTGAACTTTTTTGTTTGTTAGTTTGTCATCTTTATAAATACATATATGACTACTGACAGTGCTGACAGCCCCGGAGTGCAGACTGTCAACCCTAGCTCTTAGCGAGCCCCTCATATAATACCTTCTTCCTCTTGCCACTCTCTTGAGCTAATTTCTTCTAAGTCTAAAGGGATTAAGCAATGCTGGCATCTCATAGTCGTTGCTTTATTCATGCCGCCTTTGGTCATGCTAGCTGTTACGATAAAGATATGCTTTCCTGTTTTGCACTCAGTTGTTAGTTCAACTTTTTTCTTCACTGCCATTAGTTGATTCCTTTTTGTTTTTAGTAATTAACTGTTTAAGATCTTCTTTGGAATGTTCTTCTACCTTTGATTGTATATCAAAAAAATCTTCCCTCTTTGACATGCCATCTTTAATTGATTTATAGATAGACTTAAGCGTAACAATTTCTTGCGGTATTATTGCGTCAAGGTTATGCCCTAATCTTTTTTCTAAATGATTAACTTTAATTCCAAGCGTATCAAATGCCGATACCATATTGCGGACTTGTTCAACAATAGGTACGTCGGAGCTTTCAAGAGTCTTGCGGCACTGAGAGACTGCCCCATCGGTTACGTCGCCGGGTATAATAGCAAGTATACAAGCTCTTAATCTTCTAGCGCCTTGGTTGGCAACTAGCTCGTATATATCCCGAGGGTCTTTTAATTTCGTAACACCTTTGCGTGAATGCCTTTCATGCTTAACATGAAAAACTTTAACGACTCGTGTATTCGTTTGTAAATCTATTGCGTAAGCCTCTGCAACTGATACGCCATTATTTTGAGATACTTCACGAACGCCACAATCAAGGTTACCCCAGTATTGAGCCATTGATTCAGCTAGTCTAATGCTAGGGCCTGTCACTAACTGGCCGCCGCGCGGATAAGCATACATAGCTTGCTCAGCTAACATAGGACGCTTGCAAGCATCCATCATATTTACATAACTTTCATGCTGATTACGGGGGAATTTTTTAGCAATTATATAAGCGCTTTGAACCTCTGCAACTGCGCGAGCCTCATTAACTGTAGCTAAACTAGCGCTTTCTTTTACTGGTTCTTTCTTAAATCCTAGGTCGTTCATTGTTATAGTTCCTCAAGGTTTGCGTAATTAGGTAGTGATAAAGTTTGCAGTGGGTATGCTGGCCATCGGTTATCATCTTTGCATTGCTTGAAGTCTTGCATAAGCTTATTAAATAAATCTATTCCATACTGAATTGAATCATCATCAAGGACAAATGTTGCAGTGGCATACGGCTCAACCTTTTCAACTGATAAAATAATAAACTTTTCCATCTCTACACCGACAGATTTAAGCGCTTCGCTAATCATTCCAGCCTGTAAAAAGTATCCGTAGTTATAAGCGCTGCGTTGAAAGTTTCTATAACTTCCATCTGCTGTGGTTTTTAAATCAATAATGATATTACCTAGCCACGCGTCCGGCCTAGCCTTACATTGAATGCCCGTGGCTTCGTGCGTCCAGTAAATTGATTGCTCAATCTTCGCACCCTCTAGTAATGATGTTGAGAATTCATCTTTTAATACTGAGCCAGCTATTTTTTTTGCTGTGCTATATACATCTTGAGCTATGACTTGCTTGCCTTGTAAATTATTTTGAAATTCATCCATGACATTTTTGTTTATTTCTTCTATCTTAAGTCGCATAGATTTTTGCGCGTCGAATTCTTCACGCCCAATGTCTTTAAGTAAGCCAACTTTTGGTAGCGCCTTAAGCTCAGGAGTGACAACGTAATCCGTGTCAAACAGTTCAGGCTCAAGCGTTAAACAATGAACTAAGTTACCCATTATTAAATTCTTGTTTGTCTTATGGTCTACATAATACGGATTGATATATCGATTGTAATAGTAAGCCGGGGCTTGTTTGAGTAGCCACAATCCGCTGCGACTCACACCATCGGAGCCGTGGTAAATATCATTGCTGATATTATGAACTCCGTCTTTAAAATTTCTCTTCATAATTTAGTCCTCAATTAATTCAGTTGATATGTTAACAATAATTGATTATGATATCAACTAACTTTTAATGGGGAAATAAATAAAATGACAACAGACCAGTTAAAAACACATTATGTTACATGGGCAAATGCAATGCGAAAGCTTGATCTCGGAGTTAATAGTTATAGGTATTGGGTTGACATTGGATTCATACCAATCAAGGCACAAAGAAAGATAAACAAGGCAACTAAAGGGGTATTAAAATTAAGCACCAAGGAAGATATAAAGAAAAATATATAAATAAAGGAAGTGGAAAACAATACAAAGACCAATGTAGGGAAGGACTAACAACCTACATTGATCTTATTTGCGATGTATTGTACTGTATCCAAACACAATCACGATGTATAGCCGCATCTGATTGCAAGGATCTGCTTGTCTAAGAAGCGAGAACGGTTCCATTATCCCTTCTCTCTCTTTCTTTTTCAAGCCTATTTTTTAAACTAATTTAATAGGGAAAAGATTTTGTCAAATTTCACTAAAGAAAAATTAAAGATTACTACGATCGAGGATTCAAAAATAACATCTATTGATTGCTGTCAGTCACTTGGTGCCTTTGTGTTTTTAATATTTACTGTAAAAGAAAGAACTACAGGCATAGATTATGAAGAGGCTGTATACCTGCTTGAAAAATATTTTATCGAGGGTAAAAAGACAGCCAGTGAATGCTTGAAATATCTTATGGACGGTAATGTTATTATATTTGACTAACTTATACTTAATAAAATCATAGTGTTAATAATTTTTAGAGTATGATGGTCCAAAATCCCCTGGCAGAGTTGACGCTCTGGCAGAGGTACCAATCCTTGATGAGCCCACAACACATATGGTGCTCATTATATAAACTTACTACGTGTTTAGCAACACCTAAACAGTGAAAAAGGTAAATAAAATGAGCAGTGAAAACTTAAATAAACTTTTACTTTCTAATTTTTCTGGTCAAGGAAATACTATAAGTATCCCTAAGACGTACATCAAGATTTTAAACTGCTATAAAAAATCTACCGTATTGAATCAAATAATTTTCTGGTCTAACAAGTCGTCTGTTGGTAAGGATGGATGGTTTTATAAATCCTATAAAGAATGGGACGACGAAATTTTAATTGAAGAAAGAACATTGAGAAGGGTGTTCGAATCACTCGTTGAAATTGGGTTGTGCGAAACAAAAACCAAGAAAGTTAAAGGAATAAATACCTTATGGTGCAAGCCTAACCTCGGAAAAGTTTTAGAATTGATTGAACAAATGTTGTCCCAACCGGACAGAATGTCCGTTTCTAACCGGACAAAATGTCCGATTGGCCAACCGGACAAAATGTCCGTTTCATATATACAGAAGAATACAACAGAAGATCACTTACATAATTATTCTAAAGAAATAAAAAAAGTTACTCCGTCTCAGTTTGAAGATACGTACTACTCCAACCAATCGCCTGCATCATCTGAGCAATCATTACCGGCTTTAAGAATCACTGAGCTATCAGCTACGCAATACAATCCTTACTACATCCCAGAGAACTTACTTGTTGAGTGGGCAATCAGTAGGAGGAAAAAGAAATCTCCTATTAACAAGACGTCATGGAATGAAATAAATAAACAACTCAGTCTGTGTGAAGATGGGGGCATTAAAGCCATTGACGCTTTCACAAAGATGGTTGCGTACGGCTGGCCGTCTTTAGACGCAAAGAAAATGATTGAGTTTGATAAAAGCTCATCTGAAAAAAAAGGGGGCGCTGTAGACATGAACAGTAACGATTGGGGCAACGAGCCTAGCTTGTTTTAAAGGATGAACTACATGAAAAGTTTTTCAGATGTATACAACAGAGCATCAAACAATGGACTTAGTGCTGAGCCAGACAAAGAAAATAATAAAGCTAGAGAACCAGCCGACCAAAAAACAAAAGACATTGTTAACAATCTTTTTAGTACGCTTCAATCTATTTTCCCAGCAAACGGTTACGCCTGGAGCAATGATAAAATTGTAAGTAATGCAAAAGAGCAGTGGCTACTAGCGTTAATTGAAAACAATGTGACGACCATCGAAAAAATTCGATGCGGTGTAAAAAAATGCCGCGCCATAAAGTCTCCTTTCATACCGACCCCGGGGGAATTTATAGAGTTCTGCAAGCCAGACCCTAAAGATTTCAACCTCCCAACTGCACAGGTAGCATACGATGAAGCTCTAAGGCGCTCAGCACCATGTGCACGCAACGAAACCTGGTCTCATGCTGTAGTTTATAATGCATATAAATTAACGTCGTCAGAGTCGCTACAGAGGCAAGGAAACTACGCGGAAGAAAAAAGAGTTAGGAATTTATTTTTTAATAACTATTCTATGACTGTTCAAAAGTTTATTAATAACGAGCCAATACATGACTTGCCTATTCTTATTGAACATCAATTTCCTGAGCAAGGCCAGGCAACTAAGATTGGCTCAAGTGCTTTGTCTAATTTGATGAAGGGTTTGAAATAACTTATTAGGTTCAAATGAAGCCAGCTGTTATGAGTGGTGGCTGGCTTTACATGCACTGATTATACAAAAGATACGCACAAGTTTATCCACGGATTTTGTGAATAACTAAAAGGGAACTTGGTCGTCAAAGTTCTCAGGTGAGTAACCTTGATTGCTTGATGCTTGGGCAGTGCTTTGTTGTTGTTGCTTTGCTGGTTGTTGACTGTTGTCACCTAGCATCTTCATCTCACGACCTTTGATTTCAGTTGTATATTTATCTTGTCCGTTGTTGTCAGTCCACTTTCTTGTTTGTATCGAGCCTTCTATGTAAACTTTCGACCCTTTCTTTAACCACTTACTGCATATCTCTGCAACAGCTCCAAAGAAAATAATTTTATGCCACTCGGTGGAAGTTTTCTTTTCGCCTGTCTGTTTATCTTTCCAGCTCTCGCTTGTTGCTACGCTTAAGCTGCATACTTTTACGCCTGTGTTTGTATCTCTTAACTCGGGGTCTGAGCCCAAATTTCCTATTAATGTTATTTTGTTTAGCATGTTTATCCTTTGGTTACTGTGTATCCAGCTATAAAAATTAAGCCGACAAAGATTATTGCTATCCTTCCTTTGCACTCACGTAAGCATTCTTTTAATTCTTTTTTTATTCTTGCCCGCCTGTTGAGTTTATTAATTTGCTTTAGTAATCCGTTATCTTTTCTCATAGTCCATTACCTTTTTATGTTTAAAGATTCTAGCAGCTCTTTTTCTGTGTATGTTTCTGACTCGTATAGCTCTTCGATAAGTTCCATGACTGCATAAATCTTACTAGCAGAACTTCCAGAACACATGTCGCTATCAATAGCTCCGTCCGCTGTGTTCTCATCAAACGCGTAATACAGTAGGTCTTCTTCTTGCTGCACTATAATTTTCGGCCCGTCGTCTGATTTAAATGCCTTGTTCTTTGCCTGCGTTATTGCTTTGTTCGTGTTTTCTAGTAACTCCATTGCTCTTTTTATTGTCTCCATGACATTTATTTCTTGACCGCTCGCATGTAGTGTTAGAGGCGCCGTCCCCATACCTTGGGTCAGCGGCGAATCTGCAAATGTTTTTTGCATGTTTATATCTTCATCGTTCATTTATCTATACTCCCTCATAAAAATTACTTTCATATTCAATGACGATGCCCTCATCTATCAGTCCGTAGACGCCCATGCCGCTTGTGTCTGCAATATCAAGCAGAACATCCATGTCCATCTCTCGACCTTTAAGCAGTGCTGCTAGCGCTTCTCTGATGATGCTTTCTAGTTCTGTCTCTGATATTTTTATCGCTTCATGTCCTTCAATACTAAGCAAGGTCATAGCAATCACATCATCAAAAACGTTATCTTCGAGTGTGTCTATTAGCTCTTTAGCTGTCTGGTTCTCTATTAGATACTCAATCCGCTGACTTATTTGTATAGCTTTGATGGATATTTCATCCGCTCTTTCGCCCATCGCATTAGACACAATGTGTTTGTCAACATTCGAGTCACCCATTATTATTCCTTTTCTATGAAGTGTATTACTGTGCCCACAATTACCGCCGATAGTATAAACCCGATGACGCCGTAGATGTGTAGCGCTGAAACAGTTAGTGCGCATCCGATAAATTTAATTACATTACCCATTTAATATTTCTCTTAATAATTTATAAGTCATGTATTCTTTTAGCTCGTTCAAAGCTAAGTTCAGAGCGTAGCGCATCACATTCTTTTTGCGTCTGCTTTATCTTTTCTTCGAGTTCTAGTATCTCTTTTCCTAGTTCGCTTAAGTCGTCATGCTCTTTCATTTTACAGCCTCTCTATAATCAATCATGTTATTCATGTCTTCAAAAATATCAATGCGTTGCTCATCGCTCATGCTTGCATATACTTTGAAAAAATTTATCATTGCTTTGCTTGTTGTCTTTCTATTTTCCCATGCTTCTACTGTGCCCTTATATGAAATTGGTGCGTGATAATTTTCGTTGTTCATCATATTTTTACCTTATTTTCTTTAGTCATATGTACGTAAGCTTCATAATGAAAAAAGCTATCTCCTGACGTTATGTGATCAAGCTTCCAGCCTTTCTCGTTCATTTCTTCAACGTGTCTATCAATTATTTTTTTT
>Ga0075125_10001155_pt1 | contig 12529 bp, 31 predicted proteins | sample AntAceMetag02UKN_FD_69810 | JGI IMG/M metagenome (GOLD analysis project Ga0075125, IMG submission 69810) | Saline lake microbial communities from Ace Lake, Antarctica - Antarctic Ace Lake Metagenome 02UKN | ecosystem: Environmental > Aquatic > Non-marine Saline and Alkaline > Saline | place... | reverse complement strand
TCACAGGCTGGTATGGGGTCACGGCGACGTATCAGGCAGCCTACACCACCGCTGCTCGGGACGCCAACGGGTTCTCGGTCGGCGACGTACTGATCGTGACCGTCACTGCGCAGGACAACACTATCGAGAATCTGATTGTCCGAGTGGACAACTACCTCGACGCATAAAGGGAGAACAGTAATGGCTACCTCACAAGAGATCAACATCATCAAAAGAATCTTTGAGCAACGTCCGACCGAAGCGGTCCAGTCGATCGCAAACACGATCAACTCGTTGCCGAACGGTATCGAGATCACCGACGAACGCAAGGCGCAATTGCGCAACCTGGTCGTGTCGAATCTGATCCTCGACAACCGAGATTTCATCATTCAGTTCATCGGAGGCGGTATCGCGTCGAAGATCGACCGCGTTCTCGAACTGAGGCCGGACCTGTCGAGTGACTCGACGGTCGGCGAACTCATTGCGGCCCTCGCGCCGCCAGCAACGGAGGAAGCATGATGGCGCCAACGATAGCCAAAGTAGTTGATCCCGAAGCCCTCTACAGGCTCGCGCTCGAGAAACGCACGGGCCTTGACGCCCAGGGCAATAAACTGGTCGCGACACTTCGAGCCACCCAAGCGGCTATGGGACAAGTCCAGGTTGAACTTGAGCGCGCGGCCGGATACCTCCAGGCGCTCGAAGAAGCGCACGGGTTCACTCCGGACGCGCTGAAAGCGAAAGAGAATGGCAAGCCCAGCCCTGAAAACGGCTCTGAGGCGTGACGAGGGCGAGTCTGAGGGCCCTTACCTATGCCCCGCGGGTTATCTGACGATCGGGGTCGGGCATCGCGTGAGCGAGCCGCTGGCGGCCATGCTGATTGGGAATTGGCCAGAGGCGCGGCTGACCGACTGCCAGATCGACGCGCTTCTCGATCTCGACATCCAGATAGCCGAAGCCATCGTTGCGCGTGTCTTCCGGGATGTGTCCTGGGAGCACATGGGCGAGCCGCGTCGCGAGGCCCTGGTCAACATGGCGTTCAACCTGGGGCCCAATCGCCTCATGCAGTTCCGCGGCATGATTCGGGCGATTCGGGCCGGTGACTGGGCACGAGCCGAACTCGAGGCCCTATATCGGCGCCCGGACGCGCGCCCAAGGCAACTGACTCCATGGGCCCGACAGGTTGGGGACCGCGCCAAGCGTATCGCCTATACTCTGAGGACGGGAGAGAGAGCATGAGGACGCGATTGGTGGTTCTGGTGGCCGTGGCTCTGACACTGGGGGGCTGCGCCGCGACGTGGCATCGGGATGCCAAGACGGGCACGACGTGGCGGATGCGTCTTGCGACGACTGAGGCGGTTGACCTGACCTTGGCTGACGGGGAGACCAGTGGGACGCTCGCGGTGAGGAGCGACCCGGATGCCGAGGTGGTCAGGATATTCGGAGAGGGGTTCGCGGCCGGGCTGGCCTATGCCGCGAAGGGGGCGGTGGCGCCATGACGATCGATCAGCCGGTTTTCCTGGGTCGGGACGATGTTCTGGGGCCGTTGGCCGAGATTGCTCTGCCGTGGATCGTGTTGAGCGACAACATGCGGTCGCGCATCGGGCTGAGGATCAAGACGATTGGGCACGCGCCGGGATACTACAGCCACGCGATGACGTGCGCGCGGGCGGGGCGATTCGCGAGCCAGGATGCGCCGCTCTATCGGGAGGTCGCGGCCGAGTCGTATCTGGACGGGGGGTGGCATCGGCTGAAGGTGTGGTGGTTCCCGGGGCTGTCGCCGGCGCGGCGGGTCGAGCTGTGTGAGGTGGTGCGAAAATCGCTTGAGGAATCGCTGTGGCGGCGCCTGTACGACTTTCTGGGGGTCTTCGGGCATTGGATCGGGCGGGAGGAACTGAACGCGCCACGTCTGCGCTACTGCACGGAGCGGGTGGTCGACTTGATCGACGCGGCGCTGCCCCGGAATGACGCGCCGCGGCATCCGACGCCGGCGAAACTGAATGCGTGGCTGTTGCGGCGGAGCCTGGAGCGGGGAGACGTGGCGGTGTTTGGGGTCTATTCGCCGGAGTTCTGCGGCTGACGATCTATTCGAGCAGGTCGACCAGTTCGAGCCCGAGCGTGGCGGCCAGAGTTTCGAGCGTGGCCAGGTTGGGCTTGTGCCTCGCGGACTCGAGGTTGCGCACCGTCTGATTCGAGACCGATGGCAGTCCGGCAGCGAGTGTCTGCGCGGCCATCATCTCTGGCGACCAGCCTCGGGACTCTCTCGCGGCTCGGAGTTTGGCGGGGCTAAAGGGCATCACTGCTCCCCCTCTTTCGCACAAACCGGGCAGATGGGCTTGCCACCCCGGATCACAACCGTGGTCCAGTTGGCCGATAGCAACCGGCGCTGGCCGCACTTGCCGCAGATATAGGCCGTGGATGGCATGGTCACTCCCCCTCGGGCGGGGGCGGTGTGTTGATGGTGATGCCCTCCACCTCGACGGAGGGGCCGACAGCCTCGAAGTTTTCGTCCAAGAACTGCACGAGACATGGTCGAATTCGGCGTATGGTCACGACGGCCAGGCGAGCCCGCGCAACCCAGTCGAGATATTTTACCGACCCGTCGATAGGCATCTTGATCTCCTCGATGGGGCCACGATCTTGGCCCGGCAATTGTTTGCTCTCGCTCATTGGTCTGGTCCTTTCTGCTTGGCCGTCTGGCGCTGATCAGAAATCGCAGTGCAGGCGGTGCTCGATGACGTAATCGGCGAGTTTGTCGAGGCGCTCTGGATCATGTGCGTCATCGCCAAACATGTCGTGTTGCGTCTCCGGGCTGAAATACTCTCGCACCTGCTCCTCGTTGGTGAATTGGTCGCCGTTGGCGTATCCGGTGGCGTCGAGGTCGGGGGCGATTGACTCCCAGAGACTGATGCGTCCGAAATCCTCTGGGCTAATTGGGCGGTCTGCTGTTGGCATCGTTCTGTTCTCCGTTTCGTCTGGTTTGGCCGTCTGGCGGCTCGTGCGGGGTCGGAACTGGCCCGGCCCCGAGGCGTGCAGTCAGGCGCGGCGGGCCTCGTTGAGCAGATCGCTGGCCCAGCCAATAAAGGCGCGATACGGCTTGGCGCTCCCGTTATTGCCCTGCGGGTTGACGATCGTCGCGTTGACGCCTCCCTCTGTGTCGTGGCGGATGTTCTTCGCCCCCGGCCACAGTGGCGAGTCCACTCGTCCTGGCGATATCTGGTCGCGCGATCGACCTGGGCGCCGCAACGATCACAGGGCACGGTGGCCGAGACGACGATCTCTGCAGCCGGCCGGAGCGGATGCTCGGTGACGAGTCGGGTGATCTCCGGTATCTGTGCGAGGATCTTAGGCTGGGCGAGGTAGGTCATCGGGGCGCGCGCCGCAATGTAGCAGCGGCCATGGTCGACGTGGTCGATCTCGACGATGCAGGTGCAGCGACGGGTGCCAGCCTGATCGGCGGCGTCTGCGGCGTCTTGCGCGTCGGTGAGTGTCGGGTAGGTCTGCATGGTTCGGGGCCCTTTCGCCTGAGTCTGATTACACTATCGGGCATGCTCGGCCCAGAGTCAAGGCCTTTTTGCAAGTTTTTTTGAATTGGGTGTTACTACGGAAGGGGGGGGGGCTGCTCGCCGGAGTTTTGCGACGCCAAGCCTACTCCATGAGCCCCGCCGGCCGAATCCCGAGGGCGGCGGCCAGCCCCTCGGCGGTCGAGACGCGCGGCTCGGTCGCGCCGGTCTCGTACTTGAGCAATGTCGTGCGCGAGATGCTTTGTCCCGTGGCCGCGTAGTATCGGCCCGTCAGTTGCTCGAGGCTCAGGTTGGCGGTCTCTCGGGCGGCTCGGAGTTTTTCGGGCGCGAAGGGCATGGCTACTTTCCCCCTCGGGCGCAAAGCGGGATGAAGCAATGCAGAAACTTGCCCGTCTCGCGGTCGATATACTGCTGGATTTTGACAACGTCATGCCAAAAATCGAATTGGTCGCTATCAAGCAAGGCCTGAAAATCTATCGGGCAGCCGTTGGCTTTCGCGGCGGCCAGGTCCATCAAAAACGACTGGGCGTCGTCAAGAAGCAACCCATTTTCCTTCGCGCGGGCCAGCACCTTCCGTACCAACTGGGCGTCAGTGCTGGATATGTCAAACCTCACGTGTTCCGTTTCGGTGGTCTGCATGGTCTCTTTTTCCTTCCCATTTCGTCTACATAGAGGATAGCACGGGATCGCCTCGTTGTCAAGTAAAAAATCAAATTAAAAGGAACGCGGGCGATGGGTGCAAAGCGGGTGCAAATCTCAGGCGGGATCCCGGTCACTGAAAACGCTGCAAGGGCGCTGCAAGGGGTTTGGGGTTTGGCGATCTGGAAGTGGCCTAAGTGCTGGTTTCTCAGTGGTACGCCCGACAGGATTCGAACCTGTGACCTCATGCTCCGGAGGCAGAAACGTGGGTGCTGTGGTTGCGGGTGTTACCTGATTGTAGGGCACTTACGCCACCATGAGAGACCACGGTGAACCGGAAAACACCATCAAAACGCTGCACAGGCGCTGCAAGGATTCGGCCCATCGGGCTATGCGGTCTCCGGCTTTCGGGCCTCGATCGCGACCGGGATGGTGGGGTCGGCGTACCACGTTTGGTATTGCTGGAAGAGTCGCATTGGGGGATGACCCCGCTGGCCCGTAGGCTGTCAACGATCTCTGCGAGCTTGGCGAGTTGCTCACACACATCCGCGGGCGTGAGCCACGGGGCCTCGATGAGGATGTCGGCCCATCGGTCGAGTTCTCCTGGGCCTGGTGGCGGGATAGGGCTTGTGCCTGACCCGGCAAGAGTTTCTCGTTGCTGCGCTTCCCGCCCCGAGTCAGATGGCCCCCGGTCACGTCGCCGACACTCGGCGTCTGCCATTTCTGCTCGGTCGCCTCGTCGAGTTGTCCCCGGCGCTGTCCCGTCTGCGCCGAACCCTTGTGGTCGTTCGCCCCTGGGGTAGGCCACGAGGAACACCCGTCGCCGCCGGTGGGGATAGCCGAAGTCGGATGCGTGAAGACAACACCATTCCGCATCATACCCGAGACAGCGAAACTCCCCAAGGACGGCAAAGAAGTCGGCCCCTCCGTTGCTGGAAAGAGCTCCGGCGACGTTCTCCCAAAGGATCCATCGGGGCCGAAACGCCCCAACGACTCGCATGTATTCGTAGAACAGACCCGAGCGTTGACCGCCAAGACCGGCCCGCTTGCCGGCGGTGCTGAGGTCCTGGCAGGGCGAGCCCCCGCAGATAACGTCGGGCCGCTCGAATCGCTCAGGGTCAAGTGTGGTGATGTCGTCATGGCATGGCACCTCGGGCCAGTGTCGCTTGAGCACAGCGCGGGCATAGGGGTCAATCTCGCATTGCCAGATGGTCTCGAACCCGCCGGTCTGCTCGAGGCCAAGTTCCAGCCCACCGATGCCCGAGAAGAGCGAGCCGACGGTGAGTTTGCGGGCGGTCTGGTCAAGGGGATTCATCGGGTCAGTCGCTCGGCTGTAGGTGTTTGATTCTCGGCCAGTATGGCGTCATGCATCGACCGACCCGCACCAGGTAGCTCTTGTGCTTTCGCGGCAAGCCGAAAAAGAGACGATTGTAGCCGCTCGGAATATGGTCAACCATGTAGTCGCCCGCAGGCACCACGGCAATGACGACCCCCTCCTTGGTCTTGGCGTGCCCATGCGCCTGGCTGGTCCATTTCACTTTGTCGCCTACCTGGAATGCCATCTCGTGCCCCTTTCGTCTTAGTTATGTTGGCCTCGCGTCAACTCCGCAAAACGCGGGTTGCTGATCCTGGTGGGCTTAGCGGGTTATTGCCGAGGGTTATGCTGGAAGTTATGCTGACTCCACAGGCGTTGGGTCATGCGGGCCCAGATTGCAGATGTATGGCTCCTCGACTCCATGACCGCAACACGCGCTCGTGACCCCCTCTATATGCCCGAGGCAGGCGTCGTGCCCCTCCGAGGTCGGTGCTCTCCCGCACCGGCAACAGGACCGCGAACCAATCACTCGTTCGCCCGTGTCGGCGTAGACCCACAAACTGCCTCTCCATACAATAAGCCAACCTCGGTCGTACGAATTAGCTGTCACCGCAGATCACCTCGGTATCCGGGAGTATGCAGTCTCGGTGCCCCCTGGAGCCGTCCGGGCGGTTGAAATAGATGCGCCAAAGCGGATCGATGCGCTTGCCGGTCAACACGCCACCACCCGCTGAGTGGATAGAGATTATAAGACATTCTTGGTCGTCAATTGTGATCGTTGAGCCTGGTTCAAGCGTCATCTTGTCTTCCTTTCGTCAGTCGTCCTTCGGGCGATACTCTTGGCCCGACCCTCTTCGCGCCGCCTTAGATCGCAGCACGGCCAGCGCCTGGTCGCGTCGCTCTCGTGTGGCGTAGCGGTGGCAGACATGCCATTCGTTGATCGGCCACCATGCTCGCCACGGCCAGCGATGCTCTATGGCGTAGGGGCGCTGGGACATGGTGCGTTTTCCTTCTCGAAAGTTTCCCGCAGCCGCTCGTAGTCTGCGAGGACGTGGAGGTTGATCGAACGCCACAGGTCGTTGTTGCCGCTTGGGATTTCGCCGTTGTACGCATAGTATGCCCCCAAAGCGGCCCATGCAGTATCCGCGTTGGGAGAATCCTCGAACGCTTTGGCGGCGGCAACCAGGGTCTCATAGGCCACATTGCGTTGTTCGATTGGTGTATCAAATATCGCCCGCGCGTTCGCATGGCGTTTCTCTTGGTCAGTCTCGATCATCGGGTTCCCTTTCGTCGTCCAGTCTCAGGGCCTCGGGCAGAGCGTTTCGTTTGTAGCGCCACCACGGGATCTTTAGCGTGAGGCCGAAACAGTTGAGACGCAGCGACCGGTAGTCGCGATATGCCCAGAACCAATATCGTGAGCCGAGACAGAGCAGGTCTGGCTCCCAACTCAGTGAAGGCCACTCAATCTTGTTTGCCATCGTCGGCCTCGCTTTCGTTCCCCAGGACTTCGACGATGATCTCCTGGTCTACACCGCCAACCAGGTCGAACAGTCTGCGGAGTTCGTGTTCCTCTTCCGCAACCCGCGCCTTGAGCCGCTCGTTCTCGGCTTGCAGTTCGCACGTCAGGCAATAGCCCGTTTCGTCGTCATGGCCCATGTCGTCCGGGCTGCTCTCGGTCGTGTGCCCCGGCTTGCCGCAGCCGCTTTGGGGGTGCTCGTCGCAGGGCTTGTCGAGTTCGGCCAGCGCGGCCCTGACAAACTTTTGGGCTATAACCAGATCGCAGCCCACTTTATGCTCACCTGTCTCCTCGCACGATGCGCACATGCTGCCGTAGGCGTAGTTAATAACAACTCTCTCCGCATCATCCAACACAGATAGCACCCTCTCAAGTCCCGCTTTGGTCAGCATCGGTCTCCCCTTCCTCGAGCAGCGACAGCAGGCGCTTAGCGTAGTCGCGCCATTCTTGTTGGTGCGAACACTCATTCTGCCACTCGGGAGCCGAGCTGTCGCCATCCTTGTCTAACAGTTTTTCGGCTTGAACGTTATGTCCCAGTGTCCGGCTCCCACAGATTTCGAGGATAGGCCCGCGAAAGACTACCGCGGCAGATCGGTCAAAATGGGTCTTGACGTCAACATGGAGGGAATCGTGACTATCTATTGCGGCCCTGGCCACTCGACGCAGCAAGTCCTTCAGTCTCACATCAGGCTCAGGCGGGTTCTTCAGTGCTTCGATCAGGGCGGCGTAGTTCATTTCCAGTATCCTCCCTGTGAAGCAACAGCGCTTAACACGCCGCCGCACAACATGCACCAGTACTACCTGAAGTTGGGCCTCTTTGGCCCACTCGTGCTCGGCGATGCAGGCGTGGCGGAAGTCATTCGGGTTGAACTTCTCCCAACCGATGCCGAGTTTGTTCGGTGCCGGACCCTGACCGACCCAAACAAATATATGGATGGGGCAAAGCCCTTCTTCGCGAAACCTCTCCGAAAACTCAGGGATCGGCGGGTGCTCGGGCGCGGGATCCGGTTCGTCGTCCGGCTTGGCCTGCGCCGCTTCGAGGGCTGCAAGTCGGCGGTAAATACATCTGACATCCACTTCATTGGCTGCGATGCCCCGCTCGTGCCTCCGGCTCCACTGGTGGGCGTGGTCGGCGCGCTTCTCGATGTCAAAGAGGCGACCGAGCATGGTCTCGTCGAAATCCGTCCATTCCGTGGTCGCTCCCCCTCGAGCCTTCTGCCGTAGTTGTAGATGCTCCCTCATTTTCTCATTGCTCATTCGGTTACTCATCATTCTCCCCTTTCGTCTGCGCTGATTTTCTTGAGCGCCGCATATACCCGGCTGCGGGTGCGGCCAGACTTCGTTGCCATTTCCGTAGTGCAACCCTCGCACCGGATGAATAGGTTCTCCCAGTAGCGGTTGATTGCCTCGTCGAGCGTCAACGGCTTTGCAGCGCGTTCCTGGCGCTCAAGTTCGGCTACGAGTGCGTTGAGGGTGGTGACGATCATTGGTCGTTCTCGGGCATTTCCTCTGCCCAGCGCTCTCGAAACTTTCCCGGGCCGTCGTCACCACTGACCAGCCAATCTATTTGCTGAACCATCGCCGCTGTTTTCCTCAGAAATATCGCCGCCTCGGCGAACTTCTCGATGATGTCATCGGGGTAGTTTCTCCCGCCCCGGCTGCTATTGGACCCAACCAGATACTCAATTTCGGCGGCGATGCCCTCAATCGGGAACTGCTGATAGTCAAAGTGTCCTCCGCTCATCGCTATCCCCTCCCTCGGGCACCAGTTCGACCGTCACGGTCTCGGTGCGGATGTCGCCGGGGTCGCCGTTGGTTTTGTCAAACATTATTCTTGTGTACTGGGCGAATCTTTTGCGGTCCATTTCAAGTTGTTTGGCGATCTTTTCAGGGGTTCCGTCTGTTTCATAGGTGATGGTTTGCGTCCACTTGGCGATGGCTTTTGGCATCACTCCACCTCCGTAGTCGTGACGCTCACGCTCGTGCTCGTGGTCGTCGTGATGATGGTGGCCGCGCGCAGACCGCCTATTCCCTGCGGTGCCTTCTCGTCAACCAGGATCGGCTCGCACTTGGGCGACTCGTTGCCGCTCGTGTCGCGAGCCGTTACGCTATAGAACAGATTGCTGGCCGGCACGTCGAGGTCCATGAACGTGGTGCAGGTCACTGTGCCGATCAGGGCGAACGTCTCAAGGCTCGGCGTGGTACGGTCGTCAGACATTGCCCGGTAGGCCGAGTAGTTTTTCAGGTCCGGGGCCGGGCTCGGATTCCACTTGAGGTCAACCGCCGTCGTGGCCTGTGCGTCGGTTGTCAGCAGCGCGAGGACTGCGATTGCGAGTAGGCGTTTCATTCTGAGTCCCCTTCCGCCCATTGGCTCCTTCGCTGAATGTGAAGGTTGCCCTTCGAGTCAATTTTGAAGTCCATCTCGGTCTCCTTTCAGTGTTCCGGGCGGGCCTGCGCCATTTGAGCCTGGTTGCACCCGGTCCAGGTCGCCATTTTCCGAGCATGAGCGCGGTCAGGCGGGTGATAGAGGGCAGTTTTACGACTTGCCCTCGGGTCGCCCCCACGCGCCCGCTACGCAGTTGCCGGGGGAGTTCTTGCGCTCACGGCAGAGGCCGTGAAACAACGTTCGGCACCGGCTCAAGGCGACGCTCTGGGGTTCCAGCCCACGAAGTGAGCGGATGGTTAATGGGTATCATAGTGCTGAGGTCAGCAACATGATATTTGGTAACGAAATCTGTTTCGCTACCAGCGCTCGAAGCACTGCAAACACTGGCCTCTCTCGCGTCGGCCAGCCGGACATGGATGCCATAGCACAGCCCCAGGGCCGCGATTAGTGTGAGGGGGATCCAGGTTCGGTCGGTCTTCATCGTCTCGCCTCCTCAACAAAGTCCGAGAATAACCAAGCCAATAATAATAACCCCAACAGCGCCGATCACAATGCCACCAGCGAAGGCCCGAAAGATCCGATCCTCATATTCCGTGATGATTTTCAGTTGGTCACTCTGCATAGCGGTCTCCTTCACAGTCCGAATTCTTCACGGGCCGGGCGAATGATTTTGGACGCGATCACATGCCCGATCTTCTGCTCGAATTCGCGCTCTCGGTCCTGCCTGCTCCGTGCTGTTTCTCGCGACTGTTCCGCGTACTTGAACATCACGCGCCAATAAAGATCAGGATCGAGCGGGATATCCCGGAACTCTGGGTGCCGTCGGCAGACTGCATGAACGTGCCCATAGCCTTCTGGCCGATAGCAGACGATCAGACCAACATCGTCGGGAATCTCAGACGCCTTGCAGACACCCCGAGCAACGGCAAGATAGAGCCCTGAGAGTTGCTCCCGATACTGCTCGAATTGACCGCGCTTCAAACCGGAGAGAAAATCCTGCCGGCTCACTTTCACCTCGATGCCGAGGAATCCGGCTCGCGTCCAGAAATGGCGGTAGTTGCCTTTGGCATCTCTGTTTCGATTCATGCCAATTCCCGTGGCGCAAGTTGGAAAAACAAGTCCGTCTACGCGACCATCGCCAATGCCGATTTCTTCGATCATCTCGGAGTGGAGCCCGCACCAGAAATCAACCGCGCGGAGCACCTGCTTTGCGCTCATGCGTTCAATCGACGACATCATTTCGCGTTTCACAGCCGACCTCCTTTGCGCGCCAGATTTGACTTTGAACTCCGAACGCGGACAGCCCAGTATCGGCCATCATCATCCGGCAAATGTCGCGCTTGAGCGGAACAGTCTTCTCCAATTCGCGGAAGCGCCTTAGAGCCTGGGCGTCGGTTAATATGGATTGCTGGCGTTTGTATCTGCGAACTTCGATCCCTTGCTCGGCCATGATTCGGCGGACTGTCGCGCGGTCAATGTGGACGCCAAAATGCGCAGGAATCGCCTCTACAAGTTGAGGGATGCTTTGCCCGTCAGCGTAGCGCGTGCGAATGAAGTCGCTGTCTCGCAAGGGTTGAAGTGCGCGATGTTTTCCCATTACTCTGGTTCCTTCCCTTCAACTTTCGCCGCCCAGTCCGTTGCGATTCCGAGAACATCCATCCCGGCGTCAGAGCGCAGAATGATATGGCACCGCCCCTGGTTCCCGAGCCGTCGTGTTGCCTGAATCGCCGCTATCTCGTCGAGGTCGACGAACGACACGTCGCGCTTGTTCGGAGCGTCGATTGCGCCCGTGGCGGTGAAGGTCTCGAAGAGATAGCAAGAGATCATGCGTGACATCGGCTTTGTCCTTTCGTTTGAATTGCTGGCGGGCCGGGGTCGATTGCGAGGATGTTCATGGTGTTTTCTCTACCCACTCGCCAACGTCGAGGATAAGACGTAGTTTGTTCTCTTGAGCGGCCCGTGCGGCGTACAGTCCGTCCCGCCCTACGGCTTTCCATGCTGCGGTCTCCGCAGCAAACCCCGCGGCGTCCACAGCGTCCCATGCGGGAACTCGTGCGGCCCCTGCGGCGGCCCATGCGGCGTCCCGTGCGGCTTCCAGTGCGGCGTCCCGTGCGGGCGAGGGTGGTGCGGGCCATGCGGCGGCCCGTCTAGCGGTCCGTGTAGCGTCCTGTGCAGCGTCCCATGTAGCGTCCCGTGCAGCGGCCAGCTCATCGCCAGTCGCATCGCCCATAGCGTAACGCTCAAAAACACCCAATGCGTCTAAACTCCGCTGATCAGTCATCAAATGCCGGACTTGACCGACACACCAGACCGCATATCGACGCCAGAGGTTGTCATGTTGCGGCAGCGCTTTTAGCGCCCAAAACACGTCTGCGAGACCATTGCTATCCAAGCCAACCGACAGCGGAAACGGCTCATCGTCTGGCTCGGTTTTGCCGACCGCGCGTAGGAGTTTTCTCCACCCTTCGGGACATGGGTGGAACTGATGGATTTGATTGAGCGTTACCGTGATTTTTGGCATGGTGTGCCTTTCGATTTGAATTGCTGGCGGGCCGGACTTGGGACCGGCTTATTGTCGGCGGACGGGCACCGGAATCGAACCGGTCTGCATTAGGTCGCCAGCCTCTATCCTCGCCCTGCCTTATGGCACCACGCCGCCGCCAGCAAACTCAGTTCGTTCTCTACTTGGCGGGTTTTCTTACTCCCTTTTCCCCGCCGGTCATTGCTCCTTGTCCGGGGCCTGTACGTCGACCCTTGCCACCTCCGCGACCATCTCTCGGGCCTTGGCCGTTTGGTCCTGTTCGGTCTTTGTTGGGCATGTCAATCACCTCCTTTCGGGTTTGGGCGGGCTGATTTTTGGCAACCCGCCCTCTTTCACTTTGGCCATGTGTCACTCAGCCATGCGGCCCCGGCGAACCTGGGTTCGGGTGCCTCCGATGCTCAGGCCGGTATAGGCGCACATCTCTGCGAGGAACACCCCGGCGCACTCATACGTCGGGGAGTTTTCTCGCGATCTTGCTTGTAGATGCCGGAACATCTTTAGCGCCTCAGCATCGGTCAAGCGCGACTGGCGATACCCTCGTTTGCGAGGGGGCAAGCCCTTTTGGGCGGCGATCTTCTTGAGAGTCTTGGGGTCAATTTGCAGACCGCTCTCGGTGCGAATCGCGTCAAGC
>Ga0075125_10001150_pt1 | contig 12565 bp, 9 predicted proteins | sample AntAceMetag02UKN_FD_69810 | JGI IMG/M metagenome (GOLD analysis project Ga0075125, IMG submission 69810) | Saline lake microbial communities from Ace Lake, Antarctica - Antarctic Ace Lake Metagenome 02UKN | ecosystem: Environmental > Aquatic > Non-marine Saline and Alkaline > Saline | place... | reverse complement strand
CTGAATATGCGTTTTATGCATGAACTCTTCAATCTGATCACAATATTCATTAAATAATGTCGAAGATTTATCAAACGGCTTGTTACCATCAAGAACTAATACAGGAACAATTTCAAGCTCAGGAACAATTTCTAGTCTTTTTATCAAAAAATTGTCATGCGCTTTACCGATCTGCTCAAGATACTCAAGTGTAATGTTTTCTTCACCTGAACGACGGCGTTTAATAACTCGCTCCAAACACACTTTAGGATCGGTTTTTAAATAAATGAAGCCAAATGGATAGCGACATTTGCCATGAATAAGAAAATTAAACCACTGCTTATAAATTTCCCATTCCATTGAAGACATTCCACCATTACGATAACTGTTATGAGCAAAGCAGTAGTGCCCGGAATAAATAGAACGCTCCATAATACGATACTTATTAAGTTTTTCCTGTTCAACTAAATGTTCACAAACACGACATGCCATCGCATAGGTTTCAAGAGAAAAACCCCATCGTGGAATGTCGTCATAAAAATTCGCAAGTAATGATTGCCCTGACCGCTCTTTATGCCATGCGTTAACAGGCTCAAAAACAATCTCCACGTCTGCTTCAGCTTCTCCTATTTTTTTGAGTAGCGTCGACTTTCCAGCACCAATATTACCCTCTACTATGTACATTATACTACACCCACTTTTGTAGTTAAAAAACTTTTTCGCTCTCAGTATACCCCACCGAATAATAAAAACCACCTATACAAAAAAGCGCTTTACTAAAGAGTTTATTGCAATAGCAACCAACGTGCAACAGCGTGCAAAGTCTGTGCATTTCTTCATACAATAATTCTTTTTATTGCTGGATTAAGGGATGGCATTACTTCATACTCAATCACATTCATCTGACACGCAATATCCTTTAACCGCACGCCATCATAATCGCCCACAACAATTACTTCATCTCCAACAACAACACCTGGCACATCTGTAACATCAATTACCGTCATATTCATGCCAACGCGGCCAACAACAGAAACCTTTTTGCCGCGGATAACCATACGACCAGTATTTGATAAACGACGATCGTAGCCATCGTAGTAACCAACAGAAACAATAGCCAAGCACATGCTATGCTTTGCTTTAAAACTGCAGCCATACCCTACAGGCATCCCAACCGAAATTTTACGCACAGCTATAATGCGCGATTTAAATGTAAGCACTGTTTGCAGTGAAAAGTCTGGAACAATTTCCTGTGCATCACCATAAAAACACTCATCCTTATACGAACCATATAATGCGCCGCCACACCGAACCATAGAAAAGCGCGCCTCAGGAAAGCGCAAGGATGCTGCAGTATTAGCTATATGAACACAAGACATTTCAATCTTCATGCTTTGCAATGCCGCATATACATTGTTAAATTTTTGTATCTGTTTGTACGTAAAGGATGTATCAACTGAATCTGATTCTGCAAAATGCGAATACATACCGGTTATAGTAACACATTTAGATTTTAACAAGTGCTGCGCTACATGTGGAACCTCTTCAGGAGCAAAACCAAGTCTCGCAAGGCCAGTATCAACTTTTATTTGAACGCGAGCCTGCTTTTTACATTTTTGTGCGCACGCAATAATTTCGTTAACAAGAGCCCAATCGTATACCACGCAGTCAACATCATTATTTATGGCTTCTTCAATGGCACAATCATAACCACCCAAAATTAAAATAGACTTTCTAAAGCCACTGCTGCGCAATTTAATTGCATCACTTAACAAAAAAACAGCGCAACCAGAAAAAGATTCATGCTCTTGGCACAATGAACCAATTTCACACAAACCATGTCCATACGCGTTTGATTTGAGCACTGCGGCAACAGCAACAGTAGGGCCAATTAACTTCTTTAATGATTCAACATTCTTAAAAAAACGAGCTTTATCAATCTCTAACCAACAAGTAGCCTTGTGTAATACCTTCGTATACAAACAGGTATCACCTGAGCAAGTATCGCTCGAAAATGGCCCAGAACATTCTGGGCCATCGTATCCTTCCGATGAATAACTTTTTTTATGAATTGACATGCAGTTTAATACCCTTCTTTTCTGGTACCTTTGGTAACAACAATTCTAAAATGCCATCCTTATAAACGACCTGCGTTTTCTCTAATACATCAACTTGATCCGGCAATGACTCAACCTTTGTTGACTCGGATGACTCTATGTACTGCATCTTTTCAGGATTATCCTGAGCAGGATTATCCTGAGCAGGATTATCCTGTTTCTTCTCAGCTTTTTTGGCTTGTATGTCTTTTTTGACAGACGCATCCTCGGCCTCTTTTTTTATTTCATGTTTAAATGAAATACCAAAAAGACGCCCGTTTTGTACATAAAAACAGGCCTCGCCTGAACAGGCCTCGCCTGAACAGGCCTCGCCTGAATTTGCTGAGCCATCTTTAAGCGGCACGACACCATTCAAGGTGTCGCCATCAGCCTCAATATTAATTTCTTGCACATCAAGTTCACCTAAATGCAATTTAACAATCACATTGTCTTTATCAGACGAAACTTCAACCAATTTCTTTTGAACTTCTTCTTCATCTAACTTGTCTAATTGTTTCAATTCTTGAAATGATGGAAAACTTTCTTCCATATATTTATCTATTGCATCAAAATGTTTTTGAAAAGAATCCATTGTTTGCTTTATATCTTCAAAAACTGAATCAAGATGTCGAGCTGACGCCGTAAGCCCTTGTGACAAAAGGGCCACAAGCAATAACTGCTTTTTCATAATATACCCTTTACTAGTACTGATTATTTCTACTGAGTATACTGCCAAAAAGCCTAGAGCTCAATGGGTTTTTAATTGCATATTCATTGATAATTCGTATACTTATAGATATGAAAAAGATAACAACAGAATTTATTTATGGCATACATCCACTTATCGAATTATTGAAAGCCAAAAAACGTAAACTCTTCAAAGTTTATACAACCAAGCCGGAGCCTAAAGCGTTTAAGCAAATACAACATCTTTTGCCAAAATATCCTGTTGGAATTGTGTACAAGAAAAAACAAGAATTAAACAATCTTGTAGATACAACTGATCATCAAGGAATTGTTGCTCTTGTCTCACCACTACAAATCAGAAAAAAACCATTTGATCCTAAAAAACAGGCCACGCATGAACATGCCACGCATGAACATGCCACGCATGAACATGCCACGCCTGAACATGCACTACCTGAACAAAAAGCAATTTTACTACTTGACGGAATTCAAGATACGCGCAATCTTGGCGCAATTATTCGTTCAGCATATTGCACAGGATTTCAAGGAATTGTAATACCTAAAAAAGGTTCTGCGCCACTCAATGCTTCAACATACAAAGCATCCGCTGGCCTCATCGAACACATCGAAATATATCAACCACCATCAACAGCCGCTGCTGTAAATGAATTAAAAAAAGCTGGCTACAATCTGTACATTTCTGCACTCACCAAAAAAGCTGAAAACGCAACAACCATTACATACAAAAAACCACTCTGCCTTGTAATTGGCAGTGAAGGCACCGGCGTACAAAAAGATATATTGAATAAAGGCCAAGCAATTATCATTCCTCAAAAACAGTCTGATATCTCATATAACGCATCCGTCGCCGCCGGCATTTTAATGTTTTTCATTGCTACCCAAAACAAATTACTCTAGAAATAAACTTTAACTTTTTTCTGTAATATTGACTTCCTAACCTAAAAAAAGGTAGAAATAAAACAGGGGAATATTATAAGTAATATTCAGGATAATCCTGTTTCTGTAGGGGGCATTATGAGAATAAGGGGACTGGGCATACTTACTGCTGTTGTCATGATTGCTGGCATATGGTATCTGTACAAAATATCCTATAGCCAAGCCCTCACGCATGCAATTCTCATCACACACTGTGATAACCATATAAATCCAAAAATTCAACAACAAATAAAAGATTGGTGCACTCAAAATTGTTCACTTATTAACTCGCAACAATGGATCCAAAAATTCAAGGAAGCGTTTCCAATTATCGATCACATAATATCGAAAAAAGAAACTTCAAATTCACTTATTGTGTCCATTAAAAGTAAAAAAATCAAAGCACAATTAAATAATGATTACATTGTCGATAATGACGGCACAATTTTTCCGATATCATTTTTTGATCAACATGAATTCACGTTACCACACATTACAACACAACAAACTGTTCAGCATGACCCTCATTTCAAAATATTTATGAAAAATATTCCACTATATATTCTCGAGCGTTATACAATCGACTGGCATGAACCACATAAAATTTACTTAAAACCAAAAAAGGGCGCAGCAATTATCACACGACATAATCTTATTCCATCATCATCACTGCTTAAACACGGAACAAAGTTATGCTCACAACGACCAGCAAAGCGTGGAGTAAAATGTGTAATCGACCTGCGTTTTAATGATCAAATTGTCATCTATGATACTAGGGGGAGGTAAGGGATGGCTAAGGTATTTTCAGAAAACATTGTTATTTCGATTGACATCGGAACAACAAAAATTTGCGTACTTGTTGCGCGAAAAAACAATGACGGCTCCATAGAAATTCTAGGGGTTGGCAAATCACCATCGTACGGACTAAGAAAAGGCATTGTAATTGATATTAACAAAACCGTCGAATCTATCAAAACAGCGGTTAAAGAAGCTGAACTAGTTTCAGGGCATACAATTGAATCGGCAATAATTGGCGTCTCTGGCAACCACATTAAATCATTCAACTCTTATGGCGCCGTACCAATCAAAAAACGCGAAGTTCAAAAATCTGACATTGCCCATGTCCTTGAAACAGCGAAAGCACTCGCAATTCCTGAGGGGCAACAGATTTTACATGCATTACCACAATACTTCTCGATTGATGGTCACGACAAAATTCTGCATCCAATTGGCATGGCAGGCATACGTCTTGAAGCACAAGTTCACATCATAACAGGCTCAATTGCATCCGTTCAAAATATTATCAGTTGCTGCCAAATGGCAGGCGTCAAAGTTAGCGATATTATTCTTGAACAACTTGCGTCAGCACAAGCAGTCTTATCACACGATGAACGTGAACTTGGCGTAGGAGTTCTTGATATTGGTGGTGGCACTTCCGATTTTGCGATTTATCAAAATGGAAGCATTCGTCACACAATGGTACTTCCAGTCGCCGGAAATCATTTCACAAATGATCTTGCAATAGGGCTACAAACAACTCTTGGCGAAGCTGAACGAATCAAAAAAGAATTTGGAATAAGTAAACATAATATTGATACAACTGATGAAATCATTACTGTTAAAAAAATTCATGGCTCAGAAACAAAATTGGCGCAACAAGCACAACTTATTCATTTTCTTAAACCACGTGCAAAAGAATTATTATTGCTTGTCAGAGACGAAATTGATCGCTATCAATTGCAATCACTCATGACAACAGGACTGGTATTAACTGGTGGCGGCTCATTACTATATGGAATAGCGCTAGTTGCAGAAGATGTCTTTGGAATGCCAATACGCATTGGTATTCCAAAAACCGGACAAATGTTGCCTGATTCATTAGATAGCCCTATATATGCAACAGGATATGGGTTATTGCTTCATGCATTTAATGAAAAAAATCAGCCATCATTTGATTTAAGTAAGAATTCAACCGTTTCACGTTTAATGTTCAGAATGAAATCATGGGTCTCTGATTTCTTCTAATTAACAAGGGAGATAGTAATGATTGCCTTTGACGAAACAAATGCATACGAAACAAATGTGACAGCCAAATTAAAGGTCATCGGCGTTGGTGGCGCTGGCAACAACACGGTAAACAGCATGTTTAAACAAGAGTATAACTCAAACATTGAATTTATTGTCACAAACACAGACGCTCAAGCACTTAACGCCTCACAAGTAAAAAACAAAATCCAACTCGGTGTTAAATTAACAAAAGGACTCGGCTCTGGTGCCAATCCTGAAATCGGCAAACGTGCCGCAGAAGAAGATATTGACAAAATTATTGAGGCAGTCGGCGACTCAGATATTGTCTTTCTCGCTGCTGGAATGGGCGGCGGCACAGGTTCTGGAGCATTGCCAGTTATTGCAAAAGCTCTACGCGAACACAATACCTTAACCATCGCTGTCGTCACAAAACCATTTACATTCGAAGGAAAGCGCCGCGAAGTTATTGCGGAAAAAGCAATAAAGGAAATATATGATAACGTTGATACGCTAATCGTTGTACCAAATCAAAAATTACTCGATATGGTCGGCGAAGATACTCCAATGGTCGAAGCATTTGAAATGGTAAATGAGATCCTTTATCAATCAGTAAAAGGAATCTCATATATTATCACAAAATCAGGCCACATTAACGTAGATTTTGCAGATCTACGCGTCATCATGAAAGATATGGGCCGAGCAGTCATGGGAACCGGACGCGCATCAGGCGTCGATCGCGCTATCACTGCAACACAAGAAGCTATTTCATCACCATTGCTCGAAAACATGTATATAAAAGGCGCTCGTGGGGTCCTACTCAATATTAGCGGCGGATCAAGCTTAAGCCTTCAGGAAATTAATCAAGCAGCATCTGTTATTTATGGACAAGCTGATGAAAATGCAAATATTATTTTGGGTTCGGTTATCGATGAGTCAATTGGCGACGAGGTTATTGTTACAGTTATAGCAACAGGCTGCGAAAATGGCAATCCGCTGTGTGAACCAACTTCAATCACTGAAAATGTGTCAGAAAACTTTGAAGAAAAAAAAGAAGTTGAAATTCAGGCAAGCACACGCGAAATCGAAAAAGAACCAGCATTTCAAATAATCAATGAAAAAATCATCGATGTTGAAAATCTGGACATACCAACTTTCCTGCGTACTGAACATGAAGAAAAAACACCCGAGTAACTTTTATTCAAACCTAGTGTCAGGGTGAACTCTTTTTACTAAGTTCATCCTGACAGACTAAGCCTGTTTTTTGTTTAATCTTTTAAAGATAAACAGGATTATCCTGAACAGGATTATCCTGAACAGGAACATCCTGAAAAAAACAAGGAGAAATGTAATGGAAATACAAGTAAATAGTATAAAAAGAAGAAATGCAGCACAAAAAATAATCAAACTCGCTGAACTCGACAAATATCTAAAAAAAGAAAAGAATTATTATATTTGGATTGATACGCACTATGAAGAACGGGGATATAAAAAACTGCTTAATTCCCTCTCCTTACACCCAAAGGTGCTTGAACATGCAATAGCACTTAACAAAAGACCTGTTCTACAAGTATCAAAGGAACTTCTATTTTCAATCTCTTACCTTCCATATTTAAAAAAAAACAAAGCCATCGAATATGAAGAAGTAAATTTTATTCTTACAAATAACCTGCTCATTACAATCAAAAAAGAACCCAACGAATCACTAACAAAAATAATTAATCAAGTTAAAAGATATGACTTTCTTAAAGATGGCCCTGACAATACAATGGGGCACCTTGTTAATTACTTCTGCACAGAATATTATCCTATCATTGAATACATAGAAGAAGAGAAAGAGGAGCTTGAAAAATTACAACTCGAGCAAAAGGATAAACACTTTCTGGTCCATCTCAAACAGTTAAAAAGTCTAGTTTTAGAACTTAAACGCCATGTTATATATCAACGAACAATCCTAGAGCAGATAGTAGGAAGAAAAATAAAATTCATTAATGATAAAGATTCATTTAATGATGCAGCCCATAAAATTCTAGATATTTATCATAGCCTAGAATCAATCGATATGACACTCAACAGCCTACTAGACACACACCTAAATATTGTATCTATCAATATGGGAAGGGTGATGAAAGTTCTTACAATTGTTGCCGCGGTATTTATGCCACTATCCTTTCTAACGAGCTGGTATGGCATGAATTTTTATATGCCAGAAATACATTTTAAATATTCATACCTAACATTCTTTATAGCAAGCATGATCATCACATTAGTCATGCTCATCGTCTTTGGGCGAAAAAAATGGTTCTAAAATGTTAAGCTAAACGCAAAGCCCCACTTATTGCTCAATATTGCACGACGCCCCTTAAATCCATGCTGCCAGAAAAAACCAACACATGGCGAGCAGTTGCTATCTTCACAAAGATCATATCCAAAGTCATACTGCACGTTAATACCAATGTGATGTAACGTCCACATCTTAAGACTTTCTGCAGTATTGGCAATCGAACTTATATAGTCATTACTACAAATTGAAAGGGTGCTATCGCCTTGCTTTTGGAATTGATAGTTCACATCAAACGATAAACCCTTCATAATTTCGTGCGCACCAAGATAGAGCCTATAACGCTGAAGAAAGCCCCAATCAATATGCACTTGCGTTTTTGCAAGTAACAATAAATCTGTTTGACATGCCGCAGTCTTTATTCGCCTACGACGCGTATCCCCAATAAGCTGCGTCATATTTAACTCAACACCACCAATAAAATGATGCTTCCATGTTAACCCTAACGCACCACCAAACAAAATTCCCGGTGATCCATCATAACCAAATGGAAGAGCGAATAAACGATCAATATCAGCGCGCTTACCTGTTGGAAGCGAAAGTCCCAAGTAAATTGATGTATATACATTAGTCAAAATTGGTTTAGGTTGTGGAAAATCTCGTTCCCACCGGGTGATAAATGATAAATCACCAACGCCTGAACGCTTCCATGGTGTACAAATATCAAGCCCACCAAGCTCATATACATTCTGACCCAAGTTATCTGTTAATAAATCTTTTGTAAGATAATCAGCCTCTGTTACATCACTCGTACAATCACACCACCTGATATTCTTTAATTGCATGCGTATAAAGGGAAGAAACAATCCAAGTGAAAAACCCTTGGGCAACCAATATCGAGCGCCAATTCCCCCTTCAGCTAAATGAAAGTCCGCACTTGGAGTAACATGGCCACGCACACAATTATCAGGAACATCATTTAATTCTGCAGCACGTTGACCAATCTCTGAATCAGAATCAAAACCTCTAACCATAGCTAAAGTATTTTGGTCACAATTCCACATCTGCAATACATTACAAACTTTTGTATGATCCCAACGAACACCACGCTCATTATATGAATTAGCCCCATAAAAACCAAGCTGAAATGTCCCCTTTTTTTGTATTCCAGTCCACAAATAATTGTCATAGGGCTTAACAGTGTTAATTGCAAACGTTGCATTAAGTGAACAATATCCAACTACTATAATTAATAATGCACTTAATGTAATATGTCTCGTCATACGTGAAGACCCTCAAAAAATTTATTCACTTACTCGTAACCCAAAATCACCCGATAAAAGCCATGCTCCAGAAGCACTTGAACGCAAAACTCTGCCAATAATACCTGATGTCGGCAAATCAGCTGCAATCGATGTAGACCAATTTCCAACATAAAATGGCGATGCTGTCCGTATCGATACTGGCAATGACTGCAACAATAATGATCGAGTTTCATCAGTTGGTCGCGTTATAAACCTCATTGAACCATCGGACACATAATTTCCTCTAAATTGGCCAAAACTTGCAAAATAGGTCAACGTACCTTGAATATACTGATCGCCAATGTTTTGCAAGGACGTATCTGAAATTGCCGATCCCTCATTAATATAAAAACGATATAAACGGGCTTGATCGTATCCTTGATATGCAGACAACGCATACAATTGACCTTTGTTAGCCAAGCCAGTATTAAAATCAGTAGACGGCGATGCAAATGAAAGACTCGAAATGAGACCTGTACTTTCATTCAATGGCACATACGTCCAAAGACATCGCCCTGCTTTTACACTTGAACCATTAGCTATACGGAACATTCCCTTATTAGTTGCTAATACCGCCAACTTATCAGCAATAACCATGTCAGAAAAACTACCAAACCTGCCCAACCCTAAATCTTGCGGGGTAGCAAGAGTAGTACATTGAATGTTTCCACTCGCAAAACGTGTCGGATCAATCGTAATACGATCAAACGTCTTTGTTGTTAAAACATACAGAAATGTTCCATCACCAATAATTTTTTTAACAAAACTATAATTGCCAGCTTTTTTAAATGTAAAATTAGTAGGTAATCCACTTGGAAGAAACCCTTGGCCACTGCTATTAGATAAAATCGCTAAACCACGCGGGCCGCCAACAGCAATCCACGAATGACTAGCATTTGAAAAAACCGTATTCGCGACAATTGGACCAATATTACTAATTACTGTACCTGCTACCGTAAATATTCTTCCTGTTCCAGCAGGAAAAGTATCATTCGTTCCTGATGCAAGATTTGTAGAAAAATCGCCAGTATACGGTTTAATCGTACCGGTACCCTCACTATTGTCACCCGTTTTTATCAAAGAAAACTTTTTATTACCAGAAGCAAGAAATGTTGTAATTCCAGTTAATCCAGAATGTGGAATTCCTTGTGCATTATTACAAGCATCAAAATCAGCAAATGCCTGCACGCCGCCGTCTGTCGACTTAAACTCACGAGTTAAAGTATTAATTAACCCAACTTGTGAATCAGTTGTTGTACCACCCAACAAGCCGTCCTCGCTATTTAAACCCCAGTCACCTTTTTTAACGGTATTTACTGAACTGCTACTTGCGCCTGTTGTATACCAAAGATTACCACGCATCCCATCGAGACCTGCACGATATGTTTTATCATCAGAACCACCGACACGCGTCCAAGGAGTCCAGGAAGCAATACGTCCCTTGTGATCAAAAATTGCATGTGAATGAAAAATTCCCGGCTCTTGTATTTGTACACCACTAACATCATAACCTTGCGCAACCGTAACATAAACCGCATCATCAACAACAAACATATCCTGAATTGTAGAAATAGCTGTTGGTGCATCTGGCAAAACAAGCGGTAACGTGCCAGCGCCAACCTGCGCTTCTGTACTTGAAGTTGTAAATAACTGCGACGCTGTTGTAGCTTTATCTCTAAACCTACGGGATATAAAACGAGAATTTCCTTTTACATTAAACTCAACATTGGGATCTTGTGTCACTTTTGCAGCAACACCTTGATCGGCACTTGTTAAATATGATGTATCACCAATTAAATTCAAATTTGTTAATGGAACGGCATAAACTTGATTGGCAACCTTACGCATACCAGAAACACCATCTTCATTGTTTCCTCCATTAACAATAAGGTAATTCAATCCGGTGGTTGTCCGCATGGTGCGTACTTTATAAATCGATGCCGAACGAGTATTATTCGCAGCAACAATATTATCGTTACTACCACCAGTAACTGCGATATTAGGAATAATGCTATCAAAATATAATTTATTATTGCTGAGACGCCCAACCACAATTGCTCGTGCACCACTATCTGCACCAGCGGCCGCCGTCACGCGCAATGCAATATAAAAACGTTGCAAAGCTCCATCCCAATGCATATCAACAACTGGAGATACATCTGCTGTTACGATTGTTGCATTGCTTCCAACTTTTACTGCATCAATCGTGTTGTTAAAAAGAACCGCCGCATTACCAAGCGCACCGGTATTACAATTAAACATTTCAAGAGTGGCACCTGCACCATAAATATCTTTGCTTGAATATTTAGCAACGGCAATACCACTATTACCAGAACCAAAATCTTGACCATTCTCAGTAACCGCACCAATAATTGCACTACCAAAAGAACTACTTGAAACCTTGCAACCGATGAGCCCCTCAATATAGCCACTTGCTGACCCAGCTGCATCATTTGGAATATCACTTTGAGCAATTTTAACATCTACATTAGTTGGTTCATCAGCTTTAGGAACACTTGTTGATGCTACAACATAAAAACGTTCTTGCTGTGCAACTGGCACCGAAAGATTTTCCTGATCAATTACCAAGGAAGGAAGAACTTCATCCTTAGAACCACGGTGATACTTCAAAAACTTTATTTTTTTACCTGTAAATGGATTTGGTTGATCTGCAACATTATTAACCATCGCAGTTGAAACTGCTACCGGAAGAAAGCCTTTCAACGCATTAGAAAATTGTGCAACTGCATATGTATTACCAGACTTTTCTTCACCAGCCCCTGTATAAACTGACGCCATCATTCCCTTCACTCCGGAAATAAACGACACTGGCCCCACAGAGAAATCAAACGTTGTTGTTGATGATCCAGAATTACCTGTTAAAACAGTATGCGCTTGCACTGCACAAGAAATAAAACACATTAAACACAAGAACATCCTGTTGCCAACATTCATTATTCACCTCATTCATAGCTCATATAAAGACAAAGATAACGCTCTTAATTTTATACAACTTTACAGATAATGCAAAACCGATAAACTGGTAGTCATCATATCAGAATTAAAATCAAAATTATTTATTCAGAAAAGTTACTGGAAGCTCATGCACGCAAAAATTTTTTCCGCTACAACGATTGGTGTAAATGCACAAACGGTTGAAGTTGAAGTTGACCTTTCCTTTGGTTTAATTAATTTTTATATTGTCGGATTACCTGATACGGCTATCAAAGAAAGTCGCAGACGCATACAAACGGCAC
>Ga0075125_10001146_pt1 | contig 12575 bp, 23 predicted proteins | sample AntAceMetag02UKN_FD_69810 | JGI IMG/M metagenome (GOLD analysis project Ga0075125, IMG submission 69810) | Saline lake microbial communities from Ace Lake, Antarctica - Antarctic Ace Lake Metagenome 02UKN | ecosystem: Environmental > Aquatic > Non-marine Saline and Alkaline > Saline | place... | reverse complement strand
AAGAAATGGATGAATATAAAAGATTATTGGCAGAGAAAGAAATAACTCCAAGATTGGTTATCAGAGAAGATGACGTTAGGGATTTAGATAAAACAGCAGAAATATGTGGAGAGTTACTAAGACCAATATTTGGAACAATTTATGTTGAAAAGATAACAAACGACGCCTTACATGAAAATACAGGAGTGAAAAATGAAGCAACCAACTAAAATAAAACAAGAGCATGTAAAGTGTGCATCATGTGGAAAACCAATCCATATTTCCGAACTAGCAATAATAGGAAAGATAGGATTTTATCACGGAAACTTATTCTGTATGATAGATGCTCTGAAAGACGTAGACCATGAATCTAAAGACGATAACAATGTCGGAGAGGTAAAAGATTTATCACTTCAATGTAATTGTTCAGATAATGAATGTTGCTCTAATTGTCCAGAAAAGTTAAATAACAAAATGATTAAAACATTAAAAGACATTGAATTTGAAAGAGCTTATGATTATTATAATCCGAGGGGTGGTTCGAGAAAGATATGCTTATCTAAAGATTTAAGGAAAGAGGCAATTAAACATATATTGGAGATAAGTAGTGACAACTGGGACACGATATATTATTCAAATCCATTATTTATCCGATTTTTTAATATTACAGAAAAGGAAATAAACGATGCAAAACATGAATCTAAAGACGACAACAATGTCGATGGAGAATTACAATGAATTACATTAAACAAAAGGATTTATTAAAAATATTTGAAAGGTCTGTAGATATAAGAAGAGATTGGGATACTGATGTAACGTTTGCTTTAAGAACTTTAATGATGTTTAATGATTATGCTAAAAAGAAACTTGGCATAAAATTATATGGGATATTTGAAATTCTGGGAATGAATAATGATGAGGATGCTCATTTAATTCTAAATTATATAATTTCAAATATAGAAGAATTATCAGCAGAACGGTTCGCCTTACATGAAGACCAGTTAAATGTCAAAGACGATAATAATGTCTCAGACGAGGTGAGTAAATGAATGAAATAGATTATATAGATACGGATAACATATTAAAAGGTATTAGTGAATTTAAAATTGAATGCCATGGAGATAAACCCACTGGTGTTATATTAAACCCAAAAGATATAAGATACTTAAAAAGCAATATGGGATATGGAGTAGTAGGAAAAAGACCTGAAATATTTGGATTAGAGATAGTTGAGGATTTGAAAATAAATATTGGGGAATTTAGAATAATAGGAATGCCTAGATTAAAAAAATGGTAAGTGAGATAAGATATGTTTATAGGAAGAATGGAACAGAGTTCAAATCAATATATTGGTCAGAACAAGATAAAAAAGAAATGTCTAAGAGAAATTATTTCCTAGAGTCTGTGGATAAACTTTGTATAGATTATACTTGGGAACAGATTTATGAGAACGATTTAGTATTACTGGTTACAAAACAAGATTCTGGAATCAGTAGACATGTGTGTAAGATGAAAAAAGAATATATACCAGGTAGAGACATTGGGTCAAGAAGAGGCGGAAATTCTTTTATAATTGTTAGAGAGGTTCATTTAATTTCAAGGGTTACGGAAGATGTAAAGTCTGATATTTTAAAGATAGAAAAGGAAAAGCACGACGCATTACATGAAAATACAGGAGTGAAGTGTTTCTAATGATAACTGTAATTTGTGATGACCGTGAGCCCAAATCCATGGACGCCATAGCTCTTACAGTCGGAGGTATTGAATTCGAAAGAAAGAGACTAAAGACAGGCGACTATGTTTTGGGAGAATGCTGTGTGGAGCGTAAAGAAATTAATGATTTTTGCTCTTCTATTATAGATGGCCGATTAGAATCTCAAGTGGAGAAAATGAAAAGAGACTTTAAATATAGTTACATTATTGTGGTTGGTCGAGTGAAAGATAGAACATCTGACATTCATGAGAATTGCATTTTGGGAAAGATGGTGAGTCTTATTATAAAGCATGATATGAAATTATTGTTTGCTGATGATGAATTCCAATTTTGTTATTTAATGAAGAGGATATTTGAAAGACACTTAGAAGTATTGAAAGGAGGTACAGAAAAATGAGTATATTAAATAGAACACAATTAGGTGACTATGTTAAAGCAAATGGAATAACTTTATTTAAAACTTTAGGAAGGTATTGTAGCGTTCCAAAAGGAACAAAACTTTACTTTGGTTGTAATGATGATGAAATTGCTAGTACGTGCAACTCCAAAACTAATGACTTAAATAAACAATTTATGTACAGTTTTGATTATCAATTATCATTTACGGACAGTACCGTTTGTGATTTTGAACTTATAGAACCTAATAAAACACTCATTGAACAGAAGATGGAATTAGATGAGATAAAGGAATTTTCTCCAAAGGTTTTAGCAGATGCAGAGAAGGAAGCTAAGAAGCAATTAGCTGAAGAGCAGACTAATATTGCAGTTGCAAAATTTAAAGAATTATTGATGCAGATTGATAGTGCTGAGCGAGACGTTGTTAGAGCACAAAAGAGGCTAGATGATTTGAGAGGAAAAGCTGCTGCAATTAAACCTGCAAATAAATAAACGATAAGCTACAATTTTATTTTTTATTTTTTTTAGATTTTTAACATATCACCCTCGTTGACTTTCACATTAAGCCAACCTCTATACTCTACAGGACCAGTACTCTTATTAATAACATAAGATGGTTTAAACTTTCTCCCAAAAACCTGTAGGTCTACTTCAATGTTCTTTTCATTCAGATTGCAATACGTACAATACAAATCAAACATTTTCTGTTTGGAAACTAAAGAACCCTCTTCTTCAACACAACATTGACTTTGGAAAGCAGAAATAGTATTCCCGCTCCTCTTCATAATCTTTTCAACATCTTCCCAATGTTGACACTTAGTGAATTTGTTATTCTTCATTAGCCTTTGGAAACCATCAATAGCCCAATTCAATATTCCTGACAATTCTTCAGGTGTTGTCAATTTGATGTCCAAAGACTTATCTGTCTTTTTGTTATCTTTATCAAATACATTATCAAGTTCAAATGTAATAAACTTATCATAATAAGAACTAGGGTCATCAACTGTCTTTGGCAATGGCATCTTATTTGTAGCGAACACTAACTTAGCATAGTTGACAAACTTATATGGCGTCTGGTTCTTAGCTTCTGCTGGAATCAAACTCTTTCCCAAAAGCCTCTCAAACATAACAGTACTCTTCAAATCAGTAGCATCTAATTCATCATTGATATTGACTAACATATTTGCTAGATTATTAGATGCAAATCTATTACTAATAATGTCATGGAAGTCAACAGCGCAAGTGTTCTCTTCTCCAACAAACTTTTCTATCACATTCAGAAACAAACTCTTTCCAGAATGCTTTGGTCCAATCAAAACTAAAGCAGCCTTCTCATGATATCGTCTATAAATCATAAACCCAAACCACTCCTGGCAAGTTGGTATATCTTCATCCCAAAGGATTTCACTTATCCAATTCTCAAACTTTGGGCATGATGCATCAGGGTTATAATCAATCGGAATCTTTGTCATGAAACCAAACCTAGGATTGTGCTTCATTTGTACCTTTGTCTTCATATTCAATACACAATTATTCAAACAAAGCAAATCTAATTTCTTGCAGCCCAAATCCTCTCGCTTAAATTCTTTTAGTCGTCGGACCTTTTGAACAATTTGATTGACTGAATTATTATCTGCTCCAATTTCCAAAATGTCTTCACAATATTGGGCAATAAAAATTTCTCCTTTGTTAACAAACACACCATCTTCATAAACAAAAATTGGGTCTTTAGAAGCTGTGCCCATTATACATCTGAACTCAAAATTCTGAATTAGCCACTGAGCTACTAGATGATTAATTTTGGCTTTTGGAGATTTCGCCTGAACCATTTGCCTAACTTTTGTTTTAATATTTGTTGTATCAATTAGATTTTTATCGCTCATTTTTATCCTCTTATCATTAATTTAAATATAGAATTAATATATAAATACCTATATGTTTGAATATATGGTATTAGACCATATAAGTGTTTATAAATATATTAATTATATATTTTATATGGGAAAAAAAGAAGATAGACAAACTTCATTACCAGAATATGAGACTAAGCCTGCTCAGTTAACAGGAGAAGCTTATGCTATTCTAAGTGCTGTTAAGAACCAATTGATTACAAAACATAAAAAGCATTTCACTATTTCTGATGCTATTATTGAATTGAAAAATAGAGGAAAAGGTTGTGTTGTTGAATTTACAAAAAATGAAGTTGCTCAAATTAAATCTAAAATAATACCTAAAAAATGAAAATCAAAATTAATGAATATGAAACATATGAATTGAATCTTCCAGATGAAATGAATGCTGGAGAATTTCTTACATTTCAAAGTAGAGTAAATTATATTGTAAAACTCATTGGTCGTGACTCATTGCTAACATTAGCTAAAGACGGTTCATCAAATCTTCAAAGTCCTCCAAGAACAAGAATTCTTAATAAACATAAAAAATGGTTTACTGACCGAGAATTTGGACTTAATGTTATGAAAAGATATTACTTAGGTAATGTAGATGAAAAAAAAACATTAATTATTGAATTGGGATGTAGTTATCATTCTCTTAAAAATGATATGACTTTACTTAAAACTCATTGGAATATAGAACCTAAAGAAATAGGAATTGTTGAATTTCCTAAAGCTGGAAAAAAAATTGAATTATTAACTCAAAATGAAACAAATACAAAAGAAGATGACAAAGAAGAAGCGATTGAGCCAGAAGCTCCTGCTGTTTGATTATAACCAATTATCAAGAGAGGAGATTTTAGCAACTCTTAAAGAGATCACCGTTAATCTTCAAAAGCATTTTAAAAATCATGTTGGATTTGCTAATGCTACTTCACCACATGAAATTTTTGAAGTAGTAACAGGATTAGACCCAAATACCCTATCAATTTATAAAAGAGAATATTGGTGGAATGTTATCCGAAAGACTATGAGTAAATTAAGAGCAGCAGAAGACCTATTTATTATTCATAGAGGACAAAATTGGTTTGTTCTTCAAACTAAAGAAGAATGTACTCAATATAAAACAATACTTGATAGAAGCATTCAAGGATTAAAAGACTCCAAAATTAAAGCTGACAAATGGGTAGAAAATGAAGGATGGAGAACTTGTCGCATTGAAATTGTTCTGAAAGGAGGTTTAAAATAATGTTAGATATAAAAATATATTTTGAAAAATGGTCAGAAAAGTTATCAATTCCAATTGAAGAAATTCAAACTGAATATAGTGCGTTAGTTATGAATGAAAAGAATATCCACAAGGATTTAACTGATGATGAACAACAAACTCAAGCTCTAAAAAGATTAGCTTTACTTTACAAGAAGCAACTTAGAAGCCCAGCAATTGGATTCGAAGGTATGGTTATTGGAGTAGGCGATTTGTTTGATACTGTTAGAAAGATGCGAGAAGCTGGAATGGATGCGTTTAGAGAAAATCCACACGCAGCAATTGAGCAGAGAATAACAGATGGAGAAGGTAATCCTTTAGATACTCGAGAAGTGTTTGGAACGGGAAGACAAAATACAGGATTCGGTAAGCCATTACCAGAACATAGTTATATCAGAAATATTGTTGGTGTTGCTTTACGGTCAAATGTAAAGGAAGGACCAAAAGTATTTAGTATGACTTTGAATGGTGATAAAGCTGAAAACCTTGATGCTGAACTATTTAAACCTGTTAAGTTCAGAGCTATCAATAAATCAGATGAAGGAGATGCCTCATTCATTTTGAATGGTTCGTCTGTTACTAAATTTGATGTTAGTGATAAAATTGATATGCCATCAGCAATTAATGTCTTAAGAAAAGTTTGTGGAGAGTTATTTGTTCCGATTGCAAAATCTCAAGAATATCATACTGCAAATAAAGATGACTTTAATAGGTTAGGACTATTCGAAGGTGGTGTTTCAATCTTAGGTACAGAGCCAACAAGGACTGGAAGTAAGATGATGGTTATCGAGGATATGGAAGCTTCATTAGAAGATATTGGTATTCCAGGAATGACATGTTGGATACCAAAGAACATTCAACCAGACTTTGGCGAAGGTAGTAAAGTGATTGTTGTTGGTCGAACAGCTCAAGGCCCATCGAGAGATGACCCTAATGAGTTAGGCGATGTGATGTTGAACGTTTTAGGAATTTATGCAATTCCAGAGTTTAAGATTGAACCTAAAGAACCTATAACTGATGAGAACATTGATGAAGCTATTGTTGAAGCACAAGAAAAGATTGATGCTAAAACTGAATCACCAAAAGAAGAAGTTCAAACTGAATTACCAAAAGATGCTACCGAGGTAGCACCTGAAACATCAGCTGCGGCTGGGTGGTAATCAGAACTAAAATGAGGACACACAATGGAAGACACTGAACAAGCAGAAGTTGTTGATGCTCCAGAAGAGCCTACTGAAGAAGTAGAGACTCCTGAAGATGAAGCAGCAGAAGCTGAACCTGAATCAACTGACGAGGAAGAGTAACCCGTCACAAAAAAATAAATTATTTTTTTTAAAATTACTCACAAACAAAAACAAAGAAAAAACAAAATGGATATACTAAAATACATATGGGCATGGATAATCTTTTGCCTTGCAGTTGGAATTGGAATAACATGGTTCATAATATGGGTCATAATTAAATTGATGGCACACTTTGGAGTATTATAATGGGATGGAATGAAGAAGCAACTAATGTGAAAGAGCAAGAAGAACCAAAGACAGAAATTGAATTCAAGTCTTTAGGAGAAGCTAAAAACAAAAGAGGATTGAAAATATTATCTTATGGTAATTTTTCTACTGGAAAAACGCATTTTGCATTATCTTCTCCTGGACCAGTATTTATTATTGATACTGAAAATGGCGCATCTCCATTAGCAAAAAATTTTCCAGATGCTAAAATTCTTAATATTTGTGGATTAGATGGCGGAGATGAAGACGACTTGGATGAAGTTAAAAATTTCTCGAAATTACAAGATGCAGTAAATTATTTAGTTAATTTACCTGATGATGAAGTAGGAACTGTAATTATAGATTCAATAACTGATTTATGGACTTGGTCACAAGCTTATGCAAAAACGAAAATATTTAAAATTCCTATTAATCAGCGATTTGCTCAACAATGGGATTGGGCAGTTCCTACAAAATTATATTTAAAACAAATTATGAAATTGATTAATAAAAATGCTAATGTAATTTTTGTAGCAAGACAATCTGAAAAATATATTGGAGCAGGACAACCAAGTGGAATATTTAGTCCAAGCTGTCAAAAACTGACACCATACTGAGTAGATGTAGTTTTGTATCATGAAATAAAATTTATTAAAAATGAAATAATATTTTATGCAAAAATTGAAAAATGTCGTCAGAATGGAAAAATTATAGGAAGTGTTGTTAATAATCCTACTATAGAAAAAATAAAGGAGATGGTGAATAATGATAAAATTTTGTAAATGTGGATGTGGTCAAGAAGTAAAAAATGATAATACTTTTATTAATCATCATTGTTCAAAATTTTATGGTAAACAATTAACAAAAAATATGAATAATAAAATGAGAGAAATGGTAGAAAATAAAACATGGCATACGATTGGGCAAAACATGGAAGGTGAAAATAATCCTATGTTTGGAGTAAATAGGAAAGGAAAATGTTTTTGGGTTAGCAAAAGAAATCATGAGCAAATAGGAGATAAAAATCCTTTTTTTGGAATGCATCATACTCAAGAAACAAAGAATAAAGTTTTTAATACAAAAATAAAAAATGGAACTTATTGTAAGTTTAATTGGAATGATAAATTTTATCCAGATTTACAAATGAATTTTAAAAGTTCATGGGAAGCAAATATTGCAAGAATTTTTAATTTTTTAAATATTAAATGGGAATATGAACCAAAAGTCTTTAATTTAGATGGAATAAAATATTGTCCTGATTTTTATTTAAAAGAATTAGATTTTTATATAGAAGTAAAAGGTTATCCATACCCACAAAGTATGATAAAATTTAATAAATTTGCAGAGCAATATCCAATTGAACTTATTAATGAAACTAAATATAATGAATGGATAAAAGATTATCCTTTGGTTGTAAAATGAGTGAAAGAGAATTTGAAGTAGGAAAACATATGCTCAAAGATAAATGCCCAGTTTGTAAAAAGAAATTTCAATTGAACGAAAAAATAATATTGTGCACAATTCAAGCTGTAAAAGAAGGTTGGGGAAATGTAATGTCTATTTCTATTCATACTAAATGTTATTGGGTGGAAAAAAATGAGTAGTAAATTTGGAAAAGGTCTAACTTATTGTTTAGGATTATTTCTTTGTCATTCTGAAAGAGATTATTTAATGACTGAAGATGATAGAACAAAAGGAATTATTAATAAACCCTATATGTGGTTTTATGGAGCAGCAGACCATATTTATGAGTTAACGATACCAATAAAATTTCCAAAAGAATTGAAACAGAGATTAAAAATATTTAAGCAAAAAGTATTACATTGGAGATTACCAATGGACAACAAAAAAAATGTTACAGAAAAAGATAAAATATGGGCAATAAATGAAGCAAAAGAGTTACTTGTATTAATAGATACATATTTTGGAATTAAAACAATAAAAGGAGATTGGCTATGAGTACCTCTTCAAGTAGTACATCAGGCGGAATAGGTTTTTGTGGTTTACTAACAATTTTATTTATAGCATTGAAATTATTAGATAAAATTGATTGGTCATGGTGGTGGGTTTTATCTCCAATATGGTTACCAATATCAATAATCTTAGCAATCATATTAGCACTAATATTAATATTTGGTTTAGTTAAATTTATTATATGGTTGGTGTACAGATGAAACTAAAAACACAATTCGATTTTGATAGTGCCCACAGACTTGTAGGATATAAGGGAAAGTGCCACCAGCTTCATGGTCACTTGTGGACAGTAATAATTGAGATTGAAGGACCTAAGTGTGATTTGGATAAAGTTGGAATACTTTGGGATTTTACCAAAACGAAAGAACTTAAAAACTTATTAGACCATAAGACACTTCTAAAAGCATGCTCAGAGAATGATAAGCTCATTGATGTTCTTCAAGCAACATGTGGAGTAGATAGTGTTTATGTAATGGATGAAAATCCAACAGCAGAGAACCTTGTTTGGGAAATATTGAATTGGTGTAAGTCAGATGCAAAACATCTATTAGGTAAACCGAATTTAAACTTTAAGATAAGAGTATATGAATCACCTAAATCTTATGCGGAAGGTGAATTATGAGAAGCCTAACGAGAATAGATAGAATTTTAAAGTTGATTGGTGATTATTGGAAACAGTATCCTGACCTAAGGTTTGGGCAAATGATGATTAATGCAGGTATTCTTGAAGATAATATAAGAGTGTGGAATAATGAAGATGATGCGTTTGAAACATATTTAAAGGAGTTGATAAAATGAAAATCAAAGACATGCTTAAACTTAAAAGTCCATTTGTAAGAAAAGAAATTGATGGAAACTACATAGTCACAGATGAAATTGAAGAAGGATACGATTGGGTGTTCGAAGATGAGACAGTAATGGCGATTGAAAAGCTTCATGGGACTAATGTAAGTATTCAAATAACAGATGGAATCATTACAGGAATTTGGAACCGAACTGAGAGAATACCTTTCTTTAATAAAGGAAAATCACATATAGTAAAAGGAATCTTAAATTCATTTGATAAAAAGTATATGGAGTTTTTGGGAGACGGACAGCACTTCGGAGAATTGATTGGACCAAAGGTTAATGGTAACCCATATAATTTAGAAGAAAATGTTTGGATACCATTTGAAACTTATGGGCAGAATCATTTGAAATATAAATGTTGGGGAAAATACCCCAAAACATTTGATTCTATTTCTGAATGGTTCAAAGAATTGATGCCGCTTTATGCTTTAAGGACTAATGGAAAAGATGAAGTATGTCCTTTTGTAGAAGGAATTGTATTTACACATCCAGATGGACGAATGGCAAAATTAAGAAGAGACATGTTTGACTGGTATGAGGGTCGAAGGCATAATGGAGGGAATAAGAAATGAAAATTAATGAAATATTTGGAGAAAATATAATTCAAGGAGAAGGTCCTTTTGTTGGAACTCCCACAACATTTATAAGAACATTTGGATGTATTGCTCCATTTTGTGAATTTTGTGATACTAAATATTCATGGAATAATCCAACAATTGAATGTTTTAAAATGACCATTGAAGATATTATGAATAAAGTTAATAATTATAATAATCGAGTAGTTGTAATTACAGGAGGAGAACCATATGCACAGCCTGATATTTATAAATTGATTAATACACTTATAGATAATGATTATGAGGTTCATTTAGAAACAAGTGGTAAAGCAGAAATCAAAAAATATCCAATTAACGATAATTTTAAAATTATTATGAGCCCAAAACAATATGATGATGAATTTAAATTTTATGATTTAGCAACTTTAAAGTGTGCAAATTATTATAAATTTGTTTTAGAAAATGAAAAAGAGATGCAACGTATTTTAATTTTTATAAATCAATATAAACTTGATATGAAAAAATGTTACCTTATGCCGAAAGGGGCAACAAGAACAGAACAAATTAAAAATTCTACATTTGTTATTGAAAAATGTTGTAAATATGGGTTAAAATATGGATGTAGATTACACGTTTTATTAAATGATAATAAAAGAGGAGTATGATATGAAATACAATTATAATATTACAAAGGAGGTGAAAGAAAATCGAAACGAAAAGTAGATATCAGGTAATCGCAGAACTTGAAGAGAAGAAAAATGCATTGATAAGAGAACGAGATGGGCACAAAGATGATATTCAAGATAAAGAACTTGAGATTTTGAATATAGAAAGAAACATCCAGGATGTTTCAGTGCAGAAAGAAGATTTTGAATTAGCGCATAATAATAAGAAAGCAGATTTAAATAGAGAAAAAGATATGTTTGATTTTAAAATCAAAAACACAGAATCTGTTTACAATAGGAGTTTAGAAGATGCTAAAACAAAATTGAAACACTTCGAGTCAGTTGAAAAAGCGAAAACAGACACACTTAATGAACTAATAAAGGGTGTTGACAGTTCACTCGAAAGATTCAACAAACTGCAAAAGTAATAGTCAAGAAAACAAAATCAAAACTTTAGCCCCCTCCTTGACACACAACAAATGTAAACACCAAACACGTTTATTTAATTTAAATCCAGGTTCAATTCCTGGGCTGTAATGGTCTACTACTAAAGAGGGGGATTCATAGTCATCGAGGGATGGATACTCTAAAATTTGGGCGTCCCTTGTTGATTGCACACGTCTACTAATGGTAAGCGTTGGGTTAATGGCCCGCCGATGCAGAGTTCGATTCTCTGCCGTGTGCATTGGGAGTGTAGAGAATTAAGATAACTCGCCAAACACTGGTGGCTAACTATACTCGAGTTGATTTAGCCTTAATAGGTGCAAGTCCTATCACTCCCATTCGTCGAAAGACGGGGATGTGGGATGACTGGAAGTAACCGCGGAGGTCAAGCCCACATTTTATAATCATGGAAAAAGAAAAACGTATATACTCAATTATATGGTATTAGAATATATATGTTAGATACAATAAATATTTAAATAAAAAACTATATTAATAATATAAATAAAAAAGATGGTAAAAAGAAACAGTAAACAAACACATTACATTGACTTCGAAGACTTTGAATATCGATGTAAGGAAATTGCAAAATGTTTATTAAGCAATAAAAATATTAAAGATATATATGGTATACCTCGTGGAGGAATTATTATGGCTGCTCGAATATCTTATTTAACTGGACTACCAATCACAGCTGCACCAAATGGAAAACATACTGCAATTTTAGATGACTGTCTTGACTCAGGAGCAACAAAGCATTCTTTTGGAAATTTCCCATACTTCTTTGTTTTAGTAAATAAACAATTTGAAAATATAAAGGAGTGGATTATCTTTTGGTGGGAAGATGACCAGATGAATCCAGATTAAAATGATTAAAATAAAAACAAACCTCAAACAATTTGAAAGCATCATCAAAGTAATTGGAGCTGTATCAATGGAAACAGATTATGTCTTTACACCAGAAGGAATAAAGATTCGAGCAGTAGACCCTAGTGCTACTTATCTTGCTCTATTCAATATTTCCAAAGCCATGTTTGACGAATACGAAGTTGAAGAAAATAAAATCTTAACTCTTAGTAATGACCTCTTCTCTAAACTGATAAAGAAAGTTGGAAAGACAGAATTGAATATTGATTTCTTAGAAGATGCAATCCAACTCAGCAATAAGAAAGAATCATTCACATTAAAATTCTTTGTTGGAAAAGAAGATGATAGACCTGACCCTAACCCTCTTGTAACATCTATTTGGACCATGACTTCTGCTGACTTCACAAAAACCATAACTGATTTGAATGTTTTGGGAACTATCTGTTGTCTAGATGGTGGAAATGAATTGACAATAAAGATG
>Ga0075125_10001145_pt1 | contig 12576 bp, 22 predicted proteins | sample AntAceMetag02UKN_FD_69810 | JGI IMG/M metagenome (GOLD analysis project Ga0075125, IMG submission 69810) | Saline lake microbial communities from Ace Lake, Antarctica - Antarctic Ace Lake Metagenome 02UKN | ecosystem: Environmental > Aquatic > Non-marine Saline and Alkaline > Saline | place... | reverse complement strand
TAAATCCAAATCTTACTAACCCTGAACTAAATAATTTACTCTCTCAATTTATTATAAGTTGAGAGGAATAAGTTAAATTTAACTAAAAATATATGGTAATACAAAAAACATCAACTGGGTATCCGATATTCAAAGAAGGTCAGGTTGACTATTCTAAATTTAAAACTGGTTTATCAGACCAAGAATTTAGACAATCCTATAAGACACAATTTAATAAAGAGCCTCAATGGGGACACGCTAAAGAATATAAAGAATTTGTACCAAAGACTCCAACTACTCCTAAAGCACCATCTGACAACTTTGTAGGGGATTTTAAAGACTTTAAAACTCAACTTGGTTTAAAAGATGATACTTTTAATTATGCTAGTGAAAAAACAAGAGCAGAAGATGCAGAACAAGCTAGATTAGCCGCTATAAGGCAAGCTATTACAGGACAAGCTACTAGAGAAAGAGAAACAGCTCAAGATATTGCTAGGAAAAGAGAAGGTGGTCGTGAAGCATTACTAGGAGTTAGTCAAGGTTTAAGTGGTTCTTCTTATGGTTTAGATTATTTAGAACAAGTTGATACTGAACTACAAGATGAATTACGAAATATAAATACTCTTGAAACCGAAGCACTATCAAAAGCTAAATATACTTCTGCTGATGAACTATCAAGAAAACTTACAGAAATTAGAACTCAAAGAGATGAAGTTAATCAAAAAATAATAGATAACTTTAACACTTATCAAGATTACAAGTCAGGACAAGAACCAACTGATTATAATGATTATGAGTTTTATATTAGAGAACAAGAAAAAACTGGTAAAACTCCTTTATCTTATTTTGAATGGAAAGCTAAACTTGAAACTTCTGATAAAACAACTGAAGAAGTTGGTGGTGTATTATATGAAAGACAAGATGATGGTAGTTGGAAAGCAGTAACAGAAGCACAAGCAAAAGAACCTACTACAAAAGTTATAACAGCAGGTGGTAGAAGTCTTTTAATAAATACTCAAACAGGAGAAACTATAAAAGATTTAGGTGGTGCTTATAAAGGTGGTACAGGGACTACAACAGATAAAGATGTTAAAAGTTGGGATTATGCAAAAGAACTTTTAAACCTTAATCCTAATGCTTCTGATGAAGAACTTATTATTGATTTAAGAGAAAAAACAAAATTAACTGATAGTGATATAAATACTTTAATTGAAAATAGAGGTATATACGAACCAGAGAGTGAATACGATTTAGATGAACTCGCAAAAACTTTATATGAAGATTATTCAAGACGAGATGCTTTAGCTGAATTAGAAACTTATGATATTTCAGAAAAAGAAAAAGACGAAGTCATAGAAAAAATGAAAGAAAAAAGAACAGGTTTACAAAAAATATTACCTTTTGGTAAATAAATATGGCTCTTAATTTTCCAACAACTAAAACTAAAAAAACAGGTGGATTAATTTTTCCTGATGTTAAGGTTGAGAAAAAAGAAGTAATTAAACAAAAATTACCTCCTAAGAAAGTTTTATCAGAAGCAGAAAAATATAATTTACAACAAGATACTTTATTAAAAAAAGTAGGTAGAGTTTTATTACCTAAAAAACTTGAAAGTAAATTTGGAGTTGAAAAAATAGAAAAAGTTAAGACCCCTTTAGTCGGTGGATATGAAAGATTAACACCTGAACAAAAAACTAGAGCAAAACAAATTACTAAAAAAGAGTTACCAACAGAACTAAAACCAAAACTTCCATCCCTGTATAAAGGGTTAGTTGAAGAAGCATCTATAAAAGATGTTCCTTTTATTGGTTCTGGTAAAGAAGCTGTTGATTTATTTAAAATAGCAGATGCTTATAAAAGAGTTTCTAAAAATAAAGGTAGTGAAAAAGATAAACAGGTACTTAATGATTATTATGACGAAGAAGAAAGAAAACAAGAAGAAAGAAAGAATATTGGTTATCGTGCAGGAGAAACAGTAAGAGGTTCACTTCGTTTTATGGGGGAACTTGTGCCTGTTGGTTTAAGTGAATTTTTTACTGCTGGGGTAGCACCTACTGGCGAAACATACGCAGGTTCACAAGTAGCTAAATTAGGTGCTTTAAAAACTCTTAAAAAAGCATTAACTGATAAGGTAGTTAGAAATACGGTTAAAAAATCTGCAACAAAAAATTTAAAAACATTAAGCAAACAAATGGTAGTAACTGGTGCAACTAATATCCCTCGTGGAACTGCTGAAAGGTTAATTGGTGTTGTTGATACTGATACAGGGGAAATATTACAAAAAGGACAAGAAGTAAAAGATGCTATTATAAATTCCGTAACAGGACACGCTGTTGAATTGGCTACTGAAATGGGTGGTGGTGTTAGTGGTAAAGCATTGAGTAGTTTAACAAAACCTGCTAGAAATTATGTTACAAAATCTGCAATTTATAAAGCTCTTAAAAAGAAGTTAAAAGGTTCATCTGATAAACAAGTAGAAAATTTATTATCTCGTGTTGGTTGGAATGGTGTAATAGGAGAGTTCTTTGAGGAAAGAGATGCTGATATTTTAAACGAAGCATTATATCAAGTTGGTTTAGGCGACCAACCTTTTGATGGTCTAACTAAAGAAGATGTAGCTACTGAACTTATAGCCTTTAGTTTAATGGGTGGTGGAATAAAAGTTGGTACTAAAATAGCAGAGGGTTTACAAGCTAGAAAATTACCTCCAAAAAAAGAAACTACAAAACTAATATTACCTAAGTCTATTGAAGAAATTGAACCTACAAAATTAGTTATACCAAAGAAAAAAGAATTACCTCTTAAAAAAGTTGTAGAAAAACCTGTTGTAGTAGAGAAGAAAGTATCAAAAGAAATATCACCACTAACAAAAGAAGCAAAAAAATATAAGAGTGCAGAGGAGTTTGTTGAAGATGCAAAAGGAATTGTAAATAGAGGGAATACAGAGATTAAGTTTATTTCTAAAGACGGTACTAAAATTGAATTAAATAAAACAGTGAGGAATATAGGTGATGGTAGAATTATGCAAGAGATTGAAGGAACAGTAAATGGTGATTTTGTTGGTATTAGATTCCATTCAGATGGAGAAACAGTTAGAATAATAGGATTTTCTAGCGAAGCTAAAGGAAAAGGTTATGGAACGGACATTCTTAATAAATTAATCAAAGATTCAAAGGATTCTGGTATAACAAAAATAATAGCTGATAATACCCACGCAACAAAATCTGCTAATTATTGGAAAAAACAAGGATTTAAACTTCTTCCAGACGAAGCAAATGCAGTTTTAAATATCAAACCAACACCCAAATCTCAACTAACAGATATATTCAACAAAGCACAAGAAGTAAAACCAGTTAAAGTAGTTAAACCTAAACTAGCTAAACAACTTAAAAAGAAAGCACCAGTAATAAAACCAAAAGAAATTTCTGTACCTCGTGAACAATTACCTGTAAAGGCTAAAGGTAAAGAAAAAGTTAGTCGTTTGGAAGCTAGAACAAAATATGTTTTAGGTAAATTATCTAAAGAACAAATTGACGAATTTGGATTAGCAACTTATAATGAAATTAATAAGAAAGAGAACATTAAAAAGGCTAGTGAATATGTATCTAAAAATCCCAATGAAGCATTAGAAGTATTAAAAGGTAATGTTAAAACACCAAAGGGAATACTTAGAAATTCAATACTTGTAGCTTTACAACAAGTTAGTAATGAAAATGTAGAACTTGCTACAAAGTTATCTTCTCTATTTTCAACAAGATTAGGTCAAGAATTAAGTATTTTAACAGAGCTAGACAAATTTAGTCCTGCTAGTATAATGTCTGATATTATTAAAATAAAAGAAAAGAAAATAGCTAAACAATTTAAGAAATCAAAAGAACAAACTAAGAAAGAGATGAAAGATAAGATTGAAAAAGATACACAAAAAAGAGTTAAGAAAGCTCGTAAAAATAAAAAAACATTCTACGATTTAGTAGATGAATTAAAATGTTAATATGATATATAAAGGCGACAGTGATTTTACACCAGAAGAAAAAGGGAAAGCTACTATAATAGTAGTTTTAGTAGCAACTTTAATTATTTGGTTATTAAGTTAATATGTTTTGCATACCTAAATACGCAGCAGAAAAAATGAAGAAGGCTATCGTTTCAGGAGAATTTACACCTGAAAAGTTTAAGTCTTTAAATTCTACAGAAGCTAGAAAACAACTTACAAAAATAATAGGTAACGAAATAGATGCAAAAGCTATTAATCTTTTGTTTGAAAAAAAGCTATTACTTAAAAATCAAGAATTAGCTATGTATAGTTTTGCTCGTGATGTTATTGGGTTATCAAAAGAACAAAAAGAAGCAACTTCTAAAAAGATAAAAGAAACTTATGCTAAGAAAAGAGAAATGATTGAAGCTCCTACTGGTAGATTTTTAGAAGAAATAATAGCAGATACTTATTCTAAAAAAGTAAAAGCAGACATTGATTTAGATACAGCAGAGTCTATAATTAAATTATCAAAATCATTTAAACTAGCAGAAGAAAAATGGCAAAATGCACTAGATGAAAATGGTAATTATAAAAACCCTAAAGATGAATTTACTATTGGTTTAAATTATGGAGTTAAAAGACAAGCATTTGAGAAATTTATTGAAATACAAAAAATGGAAGCAAAGAAAAAATCTTATGGATTATTAGCTACGAATAAACCTGTAACAGAAAATGCAAAAACAATAGCCAGAAATATAAAGACATTCGGTGTGGGAGGGTTGTTTGATTTTATTGGTGATAATTCTCGTGCTTTAAAAGCTAGTTTTGATAATAGTTTTGTTGGAAGACAAGCAAGAAAAGCAATACAACCTAGATTTAGAAAAGAATGGTGGAGTATGTTTTGGAAATCTTTTAGAGATATCAACCGTGTTTTAACTGCTGATTTTACAGGTGGTAATTGGAAAACTTTAAAAACAAAACAAGGGCTTAAAAACTTCTTTCTAAATACAACTGTCCTAGCAAAAGCAGAAGCAATATTAGATGCAGAAAAAGCATCTATTTATGCTAGACCAAATTTTGCTAAAGGAAGATACGACAGTAAAGAAGGTAAACTTGATATAGGTGTAAGAGAAGAAGAAACACCAACATCTTTACCTAGTAAATTACCATTAGTTGGTAGGTTTTTTGCTGCTTCTGAAATTGCTTATAATATTTCTGCTATGAGATTAAGAGCTGATATAGCTGATAACCTCTATGAATTAGCTGAAAGCAAAGAAACAAGATTATCTGAAACTTTTAAAAATATACCAGTTCTTAAAAAGGTTTTTGCTAAAGAAGTTATTGACTTGAATGATGATTTTCAAGTAGGAAGTATAAATAAAGTTGTTAATGATATGACAGGTCGTGGTAAGATTAGTAACAGAATAATAGGTGAAAAAGGGCAACAAGCACTTAATAAAGCTGTTTTCTCTGTTAAATTTGCTCAATCTCAATTAAATACACTATTATCTTGGGCTTATTTTGGTAGTAGAAGTAAATTTGCTCGTAAACAAGCTGCTAAAAATCTATTATGGCTTGTGGCTTCATCTTATATCATACAGGGTATGTTTGGTTTATATGATGATGACAGCACAGAAGAAGATTTAACAAGTGCTGATAGTGGAAAGATTAAATTTGGTAATACTAGATTTGATACCACTGGTGGTTTTGGTTCTTATATGACAGCACTAGCAAGAATTATTACAAAGGAAAGAAAGAGTACTATTACAGGTTTAAAAACTAAAATAGGTGAAGATTATGGGAGTGGTGAAGTTATGGATATATTTTGGAATATGATAGAAAATAAAACATCACCTATTGCTTCTGCAATTAAAAATGCAATAAATAGAAAAACTTTTGAAGGAGAAAAACTTACACCACAAAATATATTAACTGATTTAACAATTCCTATTATATTTGAAACTGGAATTGATGCTTATAAACTAGATAATGGTGCAATGATGATTGCTAGTCTTATTTTAGATGGTTTAGGTGTATCTGCTAACACTTATGCTTATTCTGGTAACTGGGAAAATAGTACATCTAAATGGGCTAAAAAGTTTAAACTAGAGAAAGGTTTAAAAAAACTTAGAAAAGCTGGTGAAGAATATGATAAAGAAGTAAATGATAGAATATTAGAATTAAGAAAAGATAGTAAATTTAAAAAGAAAACTGACGAGGATAAGCTTAAAGAACTTAACAAAGAAAAAAGAAGAATCAAAAAAGCCATATTTAAAAAATATAACTTTAAAGATTAATTTACTTGCATTAAAAATTAAACAAACAAATTAATAATAAATCCTCCTATTTGCCAACTTAACCAAGTAGCAATAGTAATACCTATAATAGCACAGAGAATATTCAATAATATATCTCTCTTACTTCTATCAGGAAAATCAAAAGGCTGTTTAGCCTTATCTTTCCAGTCTTTTTTAAATTGACTTTGTGTCATATTGTTATCCTTTTATATTGTTAAAATTTCCTAACGATAGCTATTGAATGAGCGTATGCGTTACTTTCTCCAAATTCATTTTCTTTCAATGCTCTATTATATTCTTTTGATAAAACTTTTATTATTTCATCTTCTCTTTGTTTAATAGCTCTATTTACAACATCCATAATCTCATCTCGTGTTTCTTGTGTGAATGTATTTATAGGATATTCCTCCTCCCAATCTATCTTATTATCAACAGTATTGTTAAGTTCTGCTCCTGCTAGTTCAGCAGAGGCTATGGCTTCGTCCATTTGCATATCGTTTTTAAACTTTTTCCACCCTTTAACATTATAAGGATTTATTAAAGATTTGTTTTCTTCATCTATCTTATTATCAACAGTATTGTTAAGTTCTTTGTTTGGCATATATTTTCTTCTTCTAGTAAGTTAATTAAATATTAAATCTTCTTCTACTTCTAATACAGTACAAGTTTTTAATTCTGTATCTACTTCTACCTTTATATATTCGTCGTACTCAAACCATTTTCCACATATATCTAATGCTTCACTTTCTCTTGTCTCTTTTAACTCCTCTATTTCTTCTAGGCTTAACCCTTCTACTTTTAAATCTTTTAAACTTTCTTGTATTCCTATAATAAGTGCATCTGGATTTTTGAATGTTGCTGTAAATTTCATATCTTTATTTTTTAATTATTAGTTTGTTTATATAGGGTTAGATAGATAGTCTTCTTTTAATTTCTTTTCTTCTTCTTTTGTGTGCAATAAACATTCATCCCCAATTTTATGATTGAAAGAGCAAGTTAAATATCCATCTTCATCATATTCTAAATAACAATCATCTACGGTTTTTTTAATTTTATCTTCCATACTTATTGTTTTAATTTAATTAAATCCATCTTTTAGTTATTAAATATACTTCTAAACTGCCTAGATAACTTCTAACCGCTTTTAGTTCTGCCTCTTTTCTTAATCCTAAGCTTGAGTTTCTTTGTTCTTCTGGCACTTCAATAATTTCACTATCTTTAATCTGCCAGTAATTAAATTTTCTATCTATCATACTGTTTATTTACTATAATGATTTAATTTAGTCTTTTTATTTGGGAAAAACTTATAGGCATAATCAAATCTATCCCCTAAATCTAGTTGTATATCCTTTAATGATTTATAAGGTTCTCTGTCTCCCCAATAATTTTTTGAAGGTTGTATAAATTTAGGAAACATCTCTTTATGTCCTATAATCCAAAACCATTTTTCTTTGTTCATATTATTTATTCTTTAATAGATTAACTTCTTATATTTATTAATTCTTTAAAATTATTTGCCGAGATAACACAAATTATCTGAGCATCTTCTCCACTAAACAGGGTTGCTATACATTCTTGCTCTTGAAATTCTGGGGATATTGTTATGTATTTAGGTTTGTTAAAAAAACCCACTAGACCTATTGCACAAAATACAGTAAATGTCATCAATACAATATACGCTAAACTTTCTAATTTATTACTCATAAGCCTAATTCTTTAACTTTACTTAGATATTCTTCTCTTGCTTTATTATAACCAATATCGTGAATATTTTTAAAAGGGTCGTATTTAGAATACATTTTTTCACCACCTTTTTTTACTTCTTTCTCCTCTGGCTCTAGCTCTTTAACTATTCTAGAGATAGAGGATTTAATGAAGTTCTTAATATCCATTGTATCATCTTTTTCAATCATACTTCCGCCGTGTTTTAACCAGTCAAATTCCTCATCAAATTCTTTTAGTATGTCTTTAATCATATATTTTTTAAATAGTTATAAACTTCTTCCACATTACCTGTTATTAATCCCATAAACTCTTCATAGAATCCATCTTCATCATTAAAACCCCATACAGCATTCCTAAGTTTTTGGCTCTTTCTAGTTTTATCTTTTCCTACAATAACCTTTTCACCTTTTTTAAGAATAACATCAGCACTAAACTTAGCTTTGTACTTCTTATTAAAACTACCCTCATTATTACTTCTTAAATCAGAACCATAGGGGGTTATAATTCCTGTTAAAAGGTATTCTGTATCTGGCTCTAGGTCATCATTAATTTCAACAGAACCTGTAATGGATAAAGTTTTAGTGTCTATGTTCATAATTGGTTTAAATTACTGGAGTATTTATTATCTTTTTATAAGACCACCCACTTTTTATCCTGTGACTTATTGTGCCTAATTTTAGTTTGGTACTCCTTGATAGTTCACCACTAAAGTATTTTCTATTTTTATATACGACAAAACGTGTTGATTTTGTATTTTTTTGCTGTAGCTCTCTTGTAGCCCATCTGCAATTCTTTGGCTCATAATTGCCTTCATTATCTATTCTATCTATAGAGGTGTCTTGTTCTTCGTGTTCTTTTGAATGTTCTAAATAACTCTCATACATATCATCACGGAAATTTATAAATTTCTCCCAACGTTCACAAACTTTTGTACCACGTTTAATATAATTAATATCAAATTTACATCTACCTTTCATTCCATACCATACCCTATAGAATCTTGTTTTTAGCATACCGTGTTTTGTAGAAATTTCTTTTACCAGACAACCGCAACTCTTAGTGCCACTATGTAATAGATTTCTACTAACTACTCTTGTGTTTTTCCCACAATCACACTTGCATAACCACAAAATACCGCCATTCTTTTCTCTTCCAATATCCTCTAATACAACTAATTTACCAAATCTTCTATTAGTTAATTCTATTGCTCTCATATTAGAATGGAATATCTTCAACTTTTATTTCGTTTAGTTTGACATCAGGCATAGGAACAGGCTGTACCGTATTTGGCTCATTTTGCCCCTCTGAAGCTGTTTCAGTACCCTTTATACCTAATTGTCCTTCAATCCTAGAAAGCCTTATTTCTAGGCTTTTTACTTTCACTCCTAGATTATGTAAATCCATAGCACCATCAGTAGTTAAATTAGGTGTATTTCCATTAGGGCATAATGTTTGTGGCTCACTATTAAGTACAGGTTTAAAATTAGTGAAATCTCCACTTTGTTCTATTTCAACTTGTACTGTATCTCCTGCTTTCCACTTAGAAATAGTAGGTAAACAAATAGCTTCATCTGTTTCACTTAAAAACATAGATGATTTACTTCCACTTTCAGATGTAATTACTACCATTTTAAATGAATTACCATTTTTATCAATATAAGGTGTTCCGTCTTGTTTTTTAGTATTAATGAATACTGATTGTAGTGTTACTTCTTGCATATTAAAATGTTAAATTATTAACTATATTATTAACTTGTTCTATTATATTTTTTTGGTATGCTAAATATTTATCAATTTTTGTTTGTATATCTATTCTATTAACTTCAATAAAGAAGAAATCTTTTGCAGATAATCTTGGGTCATAAAAACAAAAGTAAAGAGTTTCAAGTTTTTCATTTACTACAAAATATTGCAATACTTGATGCTCGTAATCACTAGGTATCTCTTGTTTTAAATATGCTTCAATATGTCTTGCAGAAGCTAAACATTTTACTTCAACAGCTTCTGTTTCCCCAATCATACCATCTGGGCTAATAGCTATACTTTCGTTATCTTCTCTTACTAAAATAATTAAATCATCATTAACTTTTTTCCCTGTTTCTTTTTCAAATCTTAGTACAGCTTCTTTTTCTAACTCGTGTCCTCTATCCATAGGATTTTCGTCTGTTGCAGGTAAAGCCAATCTTTCTGCTATAAGCTCATAATACCCTACAAGTGGTGCAATACCACGTTTTGGCATTATCTTTTTTGAACCAGTTATTTTTGTTTTACGAGCTTCTAACCATTCTTGCTCATCGTCAAATTTAAGAATTTTCATATTTGTTTTTTAGTTCATCTTTTAATTCGTTGAGTTCTTTTTCTTTTCTTATTTCGGCGGTAAAATTACCCCAAACAGTTTTAAGTTCTTCTAAATTTTTACATTCTTCCATTTTTTCTTTAGAATCTAGTAAACTTTTTTCTTTCTTTTCTTCTTGATATTTCAAATATTCTTCCATTTCTTCTCCACTTGCTATTTCTCCATCAGAAGCATATCCAAGCATAGCCAAAGCTCTACCAACTGCGATTGTTTCTAATTTTTCAAATGCTTTTGCACCTTTATTATTCCCAAGTGCGTGTCCTGTTGCATCTGCTGAATTTTCATCGCTTTTATCTTTTAAAATATATGCTTTAAATAATATTTGACCATCATTTTGTATATTTGGCGTAGTATCAATCTTACCTCGTGGATTGTCTTTTCTAAATTCTTTTACTCTTTCTACTACTTGAGCATAATCTTTTCCTTGTAATGATATTGTTTTCATATTACCTTGTTAAATCTGAATTAGCATATTCCACTTCATTCATTGTTTCTTCGTAATGGTCTGTTGGCTCTTCTCCTTCATCATATTGTTCTTCTACCCAATCTGTATTTGATAGTTTAGACTCTCTTTCTAGTTCACGAGCTTGTTCTACTAGTTTATCTATTGCTTGTAAAGGATTTCCCATCATATTATCTAAAGGGTTTTTCATATAATTGTTGCTTTACGATTGTTAATAAAATTAGTTGCTCTTATATCCCTATTAAGGTAGTAAAGTTCTTTCCTTGCTTTTCTTATAAGTCTAAATAGTTTGTTGAACATACGAATAATCTCTAATTTAATTATTGTTTTCTTTTTCATATCATTTATTATCTTAGTGAATAAGTGCTAAAGTGATAACTCTCTAATTTTTCAAGAAACTATCTTTCATTAATGCTTTACCAAGAACTTTAATTACTTCTATAGCACGTCCTGTAATTTCTACTTCTTGTTTTTCTCCGTCTTCTTCAAATCCTATAGTTATATAATCTTCTCCTTCGTGTACTAATTCTATTTTCTTCATATTCTTATAAGTTATTAAATAAAGGTCAGTAATGGGTTAGTAGTTAATTCTAGTCGTAACCAGATTTACTTACTCCCATTACCTAGTTACACTATCTGTGTAACTAAGATTATTATAGCATACTCCTTACACTCTGTCTATACCAACTGTGGATAACTCCTTACACTATTCCTTTTCTTCTTTTAGCTTAGCCATTTCTCTAGTATAGATTTCGTGTACTGTTTGTCTTTTAATATCAAAATAATTACCAATCTTTCCGAATGATAGTTTATTGTCGTTTCTAAGTTTTAGTATCTCCTCGTTTCTCTTTGTATTTGGTTTCATATATTATTTATTATGTGTAATCCTAATTCTGGTTCAACGCAGTTTCGTAATACTTGTCTTTTATTAGATAATTTATAATTGGATAAATCAAATCCGTATTTCTTTTGTAAATCTGGTATCTGTGCAGTTCGTATTTTATCTTTAGCGAACTTCTTATAAGGTACTTCAAAGTTTGACCAGAATAAATGTCTTTGCAATATAAATGATGGTTCTATTAAAGTCTTGTAATAGGGCTTAACATTCTCTACTATCCATTTACCATCAAAGTTGTACTGTAGGAATAGTATTTCTTGGTACAAGGTCATTTCTGGATACACAGGTTTAGTCCCTCTAAAGCGGACACAGATGTTTTGCCTGAAACTAGAATGACTTTGACAGGGTGGACTAGACCATATAATGTCAAATTCTTTGTAGTGTTCTAGTAAATATTTATGTGCATCACCAACAATAACTTTATCATCAGGGAAAAAGTCTTGGTATATTTTTGCTATTGCTGGGTCAAGTTCAACCGCTGTAACTTCATATCTGTCATCTAGTAGTTTACGGTTTCCCCCTAGACCGCAATAGATGTTTAATAGTTTAATTTTCTTCATAAGGAAAGTATAGCAAATCCTTACTGTTTTGTCAACAAAGTTATCAACAACTACTTACTGTCAGCCCTTGCATTAAAAATCATATTATGCTATAATAGTATTGTCCTTGAGGTATAAAATTCAGGGAGTAATTACACCAAGAGGTGGCAAGGGCTTAGGCTCTCCAGCGGTAACACTGCACCCACCTTAACCATATTCTAGCAGGTGAGTTAATTTATCTCTTAGGAGGTCAATCATCAAGCCCTCATCTGCTCTTATATGGTACTTTATACAGAGGCTTAATTAACTTTATGAAAACAGTAATTAAAAACCTAAAAAAGAA
>Ga0075125_10001138_pt1 | contig 12598 bp, 15 predicted proteins | sample AntAceMetag02UKN_FD_69810 | JGI IMG/M metagenome (GOLD analysis project Ga0075125, IMG submission 69810) | Saline lake microbial communities from Ace Lake, Antarctica - Antarctic Ace Lake Metagenome 02UKN | ecosystem: Environmental > Aquatic > Non-marine Saline and Alkaline > Saline | place... | reverse complement strand
CCGCAGTAATTTCTGCCATTTCTCCTGTGATTGATGCACCTTCAGCAGCCTTTGCCTGTGTGATAAGTGTCTTAGGAGTACCAGCTTCCAATTTAAGCAATTCAACAGTATATGTAAAAACTACATCGTTCATTAACTGTCCTACGTTTACCCAAGTGTCATTAAGTGCTTCATCTACATAAAGTATTCCTGAACCTAATGTAAAAGAATCTGAATTAACTACATTTGCACCCATTTATTTTCACGTCCTATAATATTAAAACATATTACTTCTCTATAAATCTTATGTCAAACCTTACCTCAGTTGTAATACCATGATCCCCATCTGGCATAACTGGTGTAATCCACGGATTTCTTATAAAATAAGTGGAATTGTCCGTAGCCCAAAATTTTTCTTTACGTTCATTATCTATAATTTCATGTGTAAGATATTCAGTAATACTCCCCTGCATTACTTCTATACCCGTTGGTAATGAATAACATAGTGTAACATAAAGAAACCCTCTGTATGTTAATTTTTGACTATCTGGTTTCCAATTAATTGCAACTTTACAAATCTTATAAGGGGAGTCTGGATAATCTTTTTGCTTTAAAGCGTTATCACTTACTATATTAAATGTACTATATTGAGATTCAATATTACTTATAATATCTGATTTAGCTTCCCATTGATATTGTGCTGACAACATATTTAAAACCTCAATCTCGTTAAGCTTAACTGAACTGCTTCGTCCAAACCTTCATCTCTAACCCACTGCAAGGTATTAGTTAATATCCTAAAATCACCTTCATGATAAAAAGCATAATCTTGACCCCTTGCGTTAAATGTAGTCCCTAATCCACCCATTCTTATATTAGCTGTTGTAATTTCTTTACCAGTTACTCTTATTTCTGATCTTATTGAATTATATAAATTCTTTGTTTTTATATGTGGTAATTCTTTTTCTTTTGCATGTTCTAATGCCAAACCTGCAACAAGTTTAACAACATCTCTTAAACTACCACCATATTTCTCTATATTTTCTGCTACTCTTTTTGTTTGAATATTAAAATTTACAGATACATTACTCAAAATACTCACTAAGATATAACTGATATATCTTAATACAATCACTATAACCTTTCATTTCTCTCTTATATATTTTATACTTCTGACCTACTCTATTCTGTAAAAGTTCCCCTTCTTCTACTTCAGTATGTGTCAAAAGTTTAATATAATCTCTTTTATCTTTTCCTGCTTCTAATTGTAAATCCCTCTCACCTAAAGGGACATTATATGCCGGGATTTTATCATCTTGTTCGGTATAAACAAAAACAGGATGATTCATAATATCCTTAGTTTCTACTTCTATATAATGAGTAAAAGGTTCACCTGCATAATCTATTAAATTAACTATTCCATCTATTCCATAGTCGCTTATATACTTATACATTTACTATAACCTCTACCTCTCTATCATATACATCAGTTTTAACAATCTTTACTGTTGCTAACGTTGTTTCAGAATTTGTAATTGTATATTTATTTTCATATCTCTTTGTTGTTGAATATGTAACATCTTCTGCTTCATTTATATAAACATCTGTCTTTTGCAAAATAACCGATTCATCTACATCCCATAAAATTACAGTTGTGGTTGAACCATATCTAATATCTATAACAGGTGTACTTAAAGGTTCTGCTTCTTGTGCATCATAATCTGATTTCATTATAATAGTAGACTGTGTTGCTACATTCCCATTATTTTCTAATCCAGTTGCTGTTTCTGCTGCTACTGCTGCCCTTGCATGATAATGTTCTGCTAAATCAATAAACTGTGTGTATATATCAGAAAGATTAACGCTTATACCATCTGCTACAGGTGTCTTAGCTAAATGAGCATGAGAAGCCGCAATATTTTCACATATTTCTGCTGCGGCTTCTAAAGTAATAAAATTTATTGTTGATTTTTCAGGATTGGTATAGCCTACTCCATGTACATCACAAAGTTGTATAACTATTAAATTTACATTATCTTTACTACACTCTGTTCTATTAGCATTATCACCTAATTTTAAAACTACATTACTGTACCAATCAAACATAAATTATCTCCTCAAATATCTTTTACATTAAAACGTATCTTACCATCAACATCTATTAGACCTTTAAGACCCTCTGCAACATTCTTAGGAAGCGTGTATTCCTGCATTTCTTTCATAGCACTGTAAATCATTCCATTATGAGTAAATCTTTCCTCATCATTTCTTGGAATTACTCTACTCTCTCTTGAAACTTTTTTTGGTGCTGCTGTTACTTTTGGTGCTTCTTTAACTATATCAGATTCTTTTGGTACTTCTTTAATAATAACAGGTGCTACTTTATCTTTTTTGGCTACTGCCATATTTTATAACATCCTTTCAATTAAACGTTAAGCCTCCTGTTAGGGAGGCATATTATTATGTTATTAAGACAGGTTTGCGCCTGTATAAATTTTCAGTGCGTTCTGATTCTGAAGAAGCACATTACCAAATCTTGCATACCATGCCATTTCAGTAATTCTTCCGAAATCTTTTGTATCTGTTCTAAGACTTGGAAGAAGCTGATCTGCATATGCGGAACTTTGTCTACCTGTCATAAGTGCTGTCAACGTGTTTGTATTTGCATCTCCTGTTGCTATGAGAGCAGTTTTATAAGAATCATACTCATCATCTGTGCTATCTACACCCTGCCACAAAATAGGCGTTTCTATAAATCTTATATTTCTATATTTTCCGACTTCATCAAGATACTTTGTTCCACCATACTGACTTGGATAAAGCCAATTATTAGCTTTAACAGAATTTCCTGTTGAGGCCTGAATTTCGTTATTGAGCTGATTCATGTGATAAGGATAAATATAGCAAAGGTAATAAGTACTGCCATTATCATTAAATGGAATCATTTTCTGCAATCTTGCATTTGAAATAAGTCTTTCCATAAGAGCAAAAGAGAACTTATCTGATGCAGCAAGGTCACCGAGTCCTGTTGCGTCTTCTGCATACATTACATTTGTAGTTGTATAGAAGGTATCTCTGATAGCAAGATCATGTACAATTCTTGCATCTTCAGCCAATTCATCTATTGCACCTTCAAAAGTATCAAGACTATCATAAGCTCTCTGTACTTCTGTCGTTCCAGTACCATGACCATATTCATAAATCGTCATAGTTTTGGCAGTGTTTGTGATTGGGTCAATTGGAATTCTACTTACTTCCGTTATCTTTCCGCCTCTTGTGATTTTTCCCCATTTCTTAAAATCAATCTTGTTAGTTTTTGCAGCAGCCATGTTTGTCTTATTTGTAGCTCCCTGCTGAAAAACCATCATCTCTCTATATTTTTCAAGCAATCTTGTATCAAGTGCATTATAAATAAGATTGTTTGGGTCTGAAGGCATCGCATATCCAAGTTGGGATATAAGAGCACTAATTACTTCATTAGCCAATTTATTTCAACTCCATTAAATCTAAAACAAATAAATCTTCAAAAATTCTATTGTTGCAATGCTTCAAGCTGTGTCTCAATAGCTTTTTTTATAGCATCTTCATTCTTTTTATAATAATCTACATCTCTATCTGCAAGTTTAGCAGCCATTACATCTAACTCATTTCCCTGATCTAATCCGCCTGAGCCAGAAGATGCTTTTGATATTCCAGGTACTGCTGTAAGTTTTTTCTGTGCAACTACCTGAGCATCATCATCTTTTTGGAACATTGCTGCTATTCTATCAAATTCAGCCTTTGAAGCATCAACACTTGAATTAAGCTCTCCTTTTGTTTTTCCTGTTAGAAGCCCAATAACAAGCTTTCCGTTATTCTCAGCTATAATCTTTTCCTTGTATGTGTCTAAAAGTTCCTGCCTAAGACCTTGAAGTTCCTGCTTCATATCCTTCAATGTGCTATCTTTAAGCTTCTGAATATCCTGCTTTGCACCATCTTTTACCTGAACTAACAAATCTTCAATAGTTGGTTCAGTTTCAGCCTTTACGCCAAGTGCAGCAGCAAGTCCATTTCGCAGTGTTGATGTATCTTCATTCAAAGTTGAGAACTTCTTCTGCATGTCCTCAATCTGCTTTGATTGCTTCGAAAGCAAATCTGTCTGATCTACAAAAACTCTCTCTGGTATACTTTTAACAGCTACCTCTTTTGTGACCAATTTAACTTCTGGTTCTGGTTTCGTAATTACGTCTGCAACCTTAACATCTTCTGTTTTAACTTCTGGCTGCTGATCTGTTTTTTCTTTTGCCATTGAAATATTCCTCCGTTTCAAAAAATTCTTCTTGTAACAGAACTATTGGGGATTACAGTTCTGTTAATCTATGTAAAGTTGATTCAATTCGTTACTTGTGATATTATTATATCACACTTTCGTTTAAATGTCAAGTCCCGAGATTTTAATTTTTAAATTAAAATGAGGGCACTCATAACGAACACCCTCTTATTCACGCTCAAAGAGCGTCAGGAGGAATTACTATTTGTTTCTGGTTATATTATACCACACTTTTAACACAATGTCAAGTGGCGAATGTAAATTAATTATTATTTTTCTGTTACAAGTGTATTATAACATATATTTCTGAGATTGTCAAGCCCTAAAAAATTTAATTTATTTCATCTACAGGTATATTATACCATACTATTCTGACAATGTCAAGTGTTTTATTTTTAATTTGCAAATTGCCTCTACTATTAGCTTATAGATTGAAAAAGTAATTTTACCTATTTTATAACGAGCTGTTTAAGCCATTCATACAACCCATCGCAACTATCTTTTTTTCGTTTAAGGTACTTCCTAAGAAACCCATAGGCACTCTGTACTTGCTTTTGCCTTTGTTTTTGTACTTGTTTCTATTAAATGCTCTTTCCTTATTTGTTCTTGTTTTTGTTTTATGCTTTCGACCTAAGATAGCTCGTTAGAGCTATATTTGGTTATTCTTTTGTATTATATATATATATTAGCTATTAGTATTATATAAAGTACTTAAGTACTAAAGAATAACGCAATATAACGCTTTAAAGCTTGTTGCGCTATTCACAGGACAAATTCATACGTACTTTATAGCCCTTATTTTTTAGCAATACAGTAAAAAATCCTCATTTTTATAGTAAACGTTAGTAATTTCGTTACACTTGGTGCTTGACAACGCCGCCTGAATATGTTATAATCAAGCAGATTAAAATACACCAGGAGGAGATACGTATGAATTTGAAATCAGAACTTTTTAGAAATCAAAAAGCAGAAATTTTATCCGCAAAAGATTTAGAAATGTTTCAGTATTTTTTAACAGAAGAATATTTTGTAGAAAATGATGTTATTTATTCAGCAGTAACTTTAGATGATCTGGTCTTACTTAGTGGTAAGAGTAAGTCTACGTGTTCTAAGAGAACTGCGACATTAGATGGCGTTGATTTATTAGAAATAGTTAAAAAGATTACAGAGCCAAATAAATTTATTTTGGGCTATATAGTCAATAACAAACCTGAGATTTTTTACATTAAACAACTCATATTAGGGTTAGATTTAAAAGGCAATAAAGGCGTGCCAGAAAATTTACAAAGACAGTTTAACAATCTTAAACCTGATACCAATAAACCTAAAACAATAACCAAACTTATTAGCGAACTTGAATATATTTACAAATCAAAAACAAGTAAAACTTTAAAAGTTGGTTATGCCAAAAATGGGATTATTTCAATCTTTGAGTTTGAAAATAAAAACTCGGGGAGGGTTTTAGACGTGTTTGAATATATGTTAGATAATAGATTATTATATAAAAGCATATTGCCCTCACATGTCACATTCGCACATTTTGTAAAGTTTTTCCACATTTTGTCCGATGACTACGATATGTTTAACAGCTATCCTGATTTAAAGTCAGTCGTAAAACAATTTAAAGATATGCTGAAAGATGCTATTAAAGGCAGTTATAAAGAAATGTTACCAGATATAATATTAAATAGAAAAATATTTAATCAGTGTGATATTAGTGATACCAGTTTAAATGAATTAACAGATATTTTTAAACACTATGTTGCCAATTGCTTATCAGAAGATTTTAAATTTATTCACAATTCACCAAGTATTAATATGTTTGTTACTTTTTTCACAAGCATTTTTTGGCACTATAAGGGACATACAGGTGCTATACAACCACAGGTTGAGCCCGAGCATATAGACTACAAGTTCGATGTATTGTAGGATAGAGATACATCGTGATTTTTTTCACAAGGAGGGATTAGATGAGTAGGAGATATAGTGATTTTCAAATGATGATGGGAATTGATAAGTATTATCATCAATATAGATTAAAAGATTCATTTGAGCGAAGCGATAGATATAAAAAATTTTTGCCTTATGTAAAAACACTTATAACAGAAAGTTTTAAGGAAGGTAAATATATTTTATTAATAGGTGACGGAGATGCCAAAAATAAAATAGCTGCTGCTATATTAACTGAATGGGCTAAAATATATAAAACTAAAGCAAAAGGGAGATTTACATGTCCTAAAGAATTGATTAAGTATTATAGTCCTAGAAGTGATGAGGATGAAGAATTAGATAAAGATTTTAGTGAATTTGAGCAGTGTGACTTTATCACTATATGTGATATTGTTAATGAAAGATATTCCTCTAATGCCCAAAAAATATATTTTACAACAATGTTAGAAGATTTAATTCATACAAGACGAAATAATTTTTTAGGGGGTGTTATAACATCCAATGTTCAGTTAGGAGGAAATTATGGTATTGGTGTAACATTAGGTAAGAAGTTTGCCAATACTTTGGAAGATTTATGTTTGATAGGATATACTGTGAGGTAATAAATTTTGATACATAAAGTAACTAAAGCGGAAGCTAAACAAATAAAAAATAAACACAACCCGCTCGGTGATTTAATAGATGAAGTAGAAGAATTAGATTTAGATAAAGAAGTAGAAAAAATAGTTAGAGAAACTGATGTATTTAATGCGGATGATATTACAGATAAAATTATGAAATTTGGTGGTGGATTATCAGATACAAAACTTTATAGCTATCAGGAAGAAGTAGCAAGAACATTAATCAAAAGTATTATAACTTCAGAGGGAGAGAGAGTTACTATACTTTTTCCAAGACAGTCAGGTAAGACTGAAATTTTTAAGGTTGTAGTTCCAGCATGTGCAGTTTTATTACCAAAACTTTATAATTATTATCCAGAAGAATTAGAAGCTTTTAGAAATGGTTTTTATGCAGGAGTATTTGCATTATCCAAAGAAACATCAATAACAATGTTTAAAAGAATACAGGATGTATTTAGAAGTACACATGGTAAGTTTTATTTAAAAGACCCTGAATTGGATATAAAAGTAAGAAAAACAAATCCAATTGAATTATCAAATGGTTCGCTTGTAAGAGCACATTCTATGTTAGCTAAAATACTTGTTTCATACAGCTATCATCTTATGATTATAGATGAAGCTGATAAGGCTTTGAATACACATAGACTTACAACTGATATTCAACCAATGGGTACAGCTTATAATGGTACATTTACTATGCTTGGAACAGCAGGAGATACACCATGTTTGTTTTATAATTATATTACCTCAAATAAAGAAGTTCAAGAAGATGGTGGAAAAAAGAATCATTTTCAAATTCATTGGAAACAAGCGGCAAAGATAAATAAAAATTATGCAAAAGCTATGGTAAAAATATTAGAAGATTTAAGAGTAGGTAATATAACGCAAAAATCTTTTGATATGTCATATAAATTAAATTGGCTTATTGATGACAATAGATTTCTTAGTGATTATAAATTTAATTCTTTATGTGATAAATCTAAAGAAACAGGAATAATTTATGATTATGCTAATAAAGAATATATGAGGGAGTATTCATTAGTTGCAGGATTAGATTTAGCAAAAAAGGTAGATAGATCAGTTTTAACAATTTTAAGATTAGAACCTATTAAATATACAGATAGATATAATAAAAGAATTGTTTCTTGGTTTGAATTAGAAAAAATAAGGTGGTCAGAACAACGTAGAAAATTATTTGAAATTATAACAAGATTTCCAATAGACAAGTTATTTATAGATGCTACTGGAGTTGGAGAAGTATTTTGTGATGATATAGAAGAAGATTTAGATGATTGGAAAAATATAGAAATAACACATTTTGTTTTTTCTTTACAATCTAAATCAGAAGGTTATGCAAATTTAGAGGGTATAATTGATAGGGAAGAATTAATAATCCCTGCTTCTATTAAAACAAAAACAGATGAAAAATGGATTCATTTTAGACAAGATTGCAGATCAGGCCAAAAAGTAGTTAAAGGAGAAAAAAATTATACGGTTGTAGAGGCTATGAGTCCTTTACATGATGATTATTTAGATAGTCTTATGTTAGCAAATTTAGCAGCAGATGAATTGTGGGAATATGGAAAAGCTTCTGTTAGACATGATATGTGGGGTTAATAATAATGGCAAGAGAAAGTTATTTAGGATATACATTAGCAAGTGAAAGTGATAAGAGTTTTCAGAAAATAAGAGATTTATGGACAACATATGAATATGCATATAGAAATTTATACAGAAATAGACTTTTTAATAATACTATAGAAAATATTGGGAGAGTAAATTTTCTAAAAGAAGTACCAGAAATCATGACATGGTTTATTTTTGGGCTTAAAGGTGTAAGTATTAAACTTATGTCAGAAGGTAAAGAGATTAAAAAGATCCAAAAAGAATTTGACAGAGTTTTAAAAGCTAATAATTTTCAAAAATTTTGCTTAGAAGCAATTACTAATATGATTAAATATGGTGATGCTTTTTCACAAGTTGGTTGGGAAGAGCCAGAAGATAGCAATGAATTTTTTAGAAGAAAAAACGGCTTTGGAGATAATGGAATTTGCAGATTTAAAATATTAGATAACTTTATTGTATATCCTGTTCTTAAAATGAATGATACAACTAAAGTTGATTATTATGTTATTTCAACAGAACAAGCTGATATACAAGAACCAGATATTGAATTTTACAGATCAGATGTGGTACAATACTATAAAGGTTCTAATAAGACAAGACCTATTTTAACTATACCTAATCCTGTTATAGGAGATTTACCTATTACCCACCTTAAAAATATGGGTAATGCAATGAATTTTTATGGTATAGCTGAGTATGAGGATTTGTTCCCAATTAATTCAGAATATATAGTAAAGAATAAACTGTTTGGCATTGGAGTAGATATGACTTCTAACCCACCTACTATTGCCAAAGGTACACGTTTTAAGGGTAAATTTAAATATGGAGGGGATAATTTTGTAAATCTTGGTAAAACAAATGCAACTATTGAGTACTTAGAACTTAAAGGTAATTTAGAGGCTGTACAGAATTATCTTAAAAGAGCAGAAGATGATTTTAATACTATTGCAGGTATTCCAGAAATAGCAAGAGGTAGAGAAACATCTATTAGTAATACATCAAGTGCAGCTATGAAAATTCTTTATTATCCTTTGATATTAAAAACTGGGCTTAAAAGACCTGCTATTGATGAGTTTATAACAGATATGGCTTACAAGATGCTTATCTTTATGGAAATGAAAGGTACTATTAAAAAAATTCCTGAAGATTTAGAATTTATGTTATCTTATCCTAATCCCTTTCCAAAAGACATTAACAGTATCATCCAAGAAATTCAATCTAGGCGTGATTCAAATTCAATTACTAAGAAACAAATTCTTGAATTATACGAAGTTGGAACAGAAGATATGAACGAAGTGTTGAAAACTTTGGGAGAAGAAATAGCACCACAAGAAACTATAATAAAGCCAACTGCAACAAGTAAAACAGAATTTTCAAAAGAATTAAAATCAGATAATACTATGGAACAACAACAGAATCCTAAACAGTGAGGTGATCAGTATAGCAACTTCAAGTATTTTTAGAGAGTTTACAATAGAAGATGATGAAGCGGCGGATAGATTAATTGCTTTAAAACAAACAAAACATGTATATATGGATATAGATAATAATAGAGATGAAAAGAAAAAGCTATTATTGGACTATTTACATATTGAGCATACAAAAAATAGATAATGAGGTGGTCAGTATGACTTTACAGTTAGAACCCTATGTAGTGTTTGATGAAAATTTATTTTTAAATTACATAGGAGTATTTAAAACAGCACAATTTGATTTTAGAAATTTAAGAATATTAAAAATATTTGCTGAATATGACTTCCTAAGAATACAACCAGAATGGATTATCTATTCAAATAAGCACAGAAAGCTTATAGAAGAAGTAATAGATAAATATATTTTGCCATTTGATTTTATTGATACAGAAGAAGAGGCATTAGAACTTGCAAATGCATCTGAAAATAATTATTACTTTAAAAAGTTAGAAACACATGGTACAACGTTATCTTTAAACCCTATTTTAGTACAGAGTTTAGAGTCAGCATATAATTATTTAAAACAATTTTAAGTCAAACCACAGGAGGAATAACTTGAATCTTATAGAAGAAAAATTAATCAGTAGGATTATTTTAGATAAAAAATTGCCAAAAGAAGTAGGTTTTAAATATTTTGGTAAACACGGTGATGTAATGTTATTTATAGAAGAATTTTATAAAAAATATAAAACAACACCTTCTGAGGAAACAGTGCAAAATGATTTTCCAGATTTTGATACCACATTAACATCAGAACCATTAGAATATTATGAAGATCAAATAATAGAAGATTATCAAACGAGAAATGCATTAAGTAACATAGAAGTTGCAATTAATCAAATTCAAGGTGGTAAGTTAAAAGAAGGTACTGACACTTGTCTACAAATATATAGAAATTATAAAACAAAAACAGATGAATTAGATTATGATAATTATGATGAGTCTATTTATAAGATGTATGATTTTAGACAAAATTTAACAGGTAAATCTTGGCAATTTGAAACTTTTAATTCATTAAATACTTTTATACCGAGCTTTAATGGAGGAGAATTTCATGTTTTGGTAGGCAGACCTAAAATGGGAAAAACTTATATTGCGTTGGCGATGGCACTTGATTTATATAGACAAGGTGCAAGAGTTGGTATAGCAAGTGCTGAAATGAATAGAGAAACAATGATAGGAAGAATAGATAGACTTGCAACACAATTATCACCTGTATATTTTAATCAAGGAACAACTACACTTTCTTTTCAAAAAATGATAGAAAGACAGCGAATTAAAGATAAGAAAACTGGGGGTAAATTAGCTTTTATAGGATTTGAAAGAGATAATGATCTGTATACAGGTACAGTAAATGATTTGAGCAGATATGTTAAAGATTTAAATTTGGATGTTCTTATTATTGATTCCCTTTATATGTATAAAGCTAATATAAAAAGAAATTCAAATTGGGAAAATACTATAGAAGTCATAAGAGAAGCTGTTTCTTTAACACGCCAAAATAAAGTTTTAACTATTGCAACAACTCAGTTTGCTAAACAAGGTGTAAAGAAAAAAGGGGGTTCCGCAGAAGATGTTGCTTATTCTGATGCTTTTCTTCAATATTGTGATTCTTTAATAGGTGTAAGTGCAGATGAAAATACTCAATTAGCTCACATGCGTAATTTAAATGTTTTAGCAGTAAGAGAAGGGGAAATTGGGCAATGTATTATAAAATATGAGTTTGAACCTAATCTTAATATATCTGATTATGGTACATTTGATATAGAAAATTAAAGGAGGAATAAAATGATGAGATTAATTAATGGAGATTGTTTAAAAGAAATGAGTAAACTTATTGAAGAAGGTGTGAAGGTTGATGCAATTATTACTGACCCGCCATATCTTATAAATTATAAAACTGGTTACCGAAAAGACAAAAATCATGATTTCTGCAAGCCAATATTGAATGATACAAACGAAAACATTATCAAAGAATTTGTATTTAAATCATTTAATATTTTAAAAGAAAATTCAGCATTTTATTGTTTTTGCAGCAGTAACAAAATAGATGTATTTAAAAAAATAATTGAGGATAGAGGTTTTAGAATAAAAAATATAATAGTGTGGGTAAAAAATAATTGGACTGCCGGCGATTTACAAGCAGCTTTTGGAAAACAGTATGAATTTATTATACTTGCAAATAAAGGAAGGAAAAAATTTAATGGTAAACGTTTAACAGATGTTTGGGAATTTGATAGAGTTGCTGGAAAAGCACAAAAACATCAAAATCAAAAACCATTAAATTTGATGGAAAGATGTATAAAAAAACATACAAATGAAAATGATATTGTTTTTGACCCTTTCATGGGTTCTGGAACAACAGGAGTTGCTTGTGAAAATTTAAACAGAGATTTTATAGGGATTGAACTTGACAAGGGATATTTTGATATTGCGGAAGACAGAATCGAAAACGTACGAAAGAAGTTGATACAATGAGAAAAAAGAAAGTCATATCTTGGTTGGTTGGAAGATTGAAGCCCTTGCAAATAGTCAAAATAAAAAAGAAGAAGCAAGTGTGGCATAATTGATTTTAAAGCGATTTAAAAAACTTCAGTATTAGTAATATATAAAACACAATGAAAACGCTAGAAAACGGTAAG
>Ga0075125_10001127_pt1 | contig 12627 bp, 28 predicted proteins | sample AntAceMetag02UKN_FD_69810 | JGI IMG/M metagenome (GOLD analysis project Ga0075125, IMG submission 69810) | Saline lake microbial communities from Ace Lake, Antarctica - Antarctic Ace Lake Metagenome 02UKN | ecosystem: Environmental > Aquatic > Non-marine Saline and Alkaline > Saline | place... | reverse complement strand
TATAAACTTTAATAGGTTTACCAGCCAACTTAAAACTTTTTATCGGTTTCATTTTTCCACCACTTGTTACATTTATTTTTTGATATATTATCACTTATAGCCATATATGTATAAGGATATTTATTAAAATTAACAGAAATATTATCTTTAATTATTTTAATGGGACATTTTTTCTTAGTATATCTATTTTTCATTATTTATATCAGTAGGGTTTGGTTTATATATATATTTTTTCTCTCTCCGTTTTTTATCGGCAGCCCTACGTCTTTTAATAGTTTCAGGAAGCTGTTGATATTTTTTTCTATGTTCTTTCACTCTAGTAAGAGCATTATAAATTTTTGCTCTCCGTTTTATCTCTTCTCTATTATTTTCATAATATTTTTTTCTAGATAAATATATTTTCTTTTTATTTTCTGGTTTTTCACGATACTTCCTATTTTTAACTTGTTCCATTTCTTTAAATTCTTTAATAAAATTTTCACCTGCTTCACCGAAAAAGTAATTAAAAAGTTCACTTTCACTCATAGTTTTATTTATTTTTCTACGATTCTCTTTCAGCCAGATTTTTCTTTCTCTAAGAATTTTAGCTTTTTCAGGATGGAACTTAATATCATCCGCCGTAAGTCTATTAAAATCTAAATTTTCTAAATCAATATTACTATAATCCATTTTTTCCTGTAGTTTACTTAAGAATGATAATTTTCTAAAATCTTCCTCTATTAATATTTCTTTTGTCATTTTAACATAATATCTCCGCCGCCATAGATAAGTTTTCCATGGTTATTTTAGCACCTTTTTGTAAATTTTTTATTTTTTCCATTGGTTGAAGTCTAGTTTTTTTACTATTTACCTGATAACAATTACTACACCTATTTTTGCAATAAATATGTTTTTCTTTTTTACAATCTATACATATTTTAATTGGTAAATTTTTATAATCTTCTCTACGCTTAATATTTTTTAAACTATTAGACTTCATTTTTTAATAATCTCTCAATTATTTCATCATATGTTTCACGGCTAGTTATTTTTATTTTCTTTAATTGTTCTTTTAATTCTTTTCTAATTTGTATTTGTGTAAATATATTTTCTTGTTTATTCATTATAATCACCTATTTTAACTATAATAGTAAAGTTATTTATATATATATTTATTTATTAACATATTTTTCATATAAATCTTCTACAATTTCTGGAGTTATTTCAAAAACTTTTTTTAATATTATTTGTGAAAGTTTTTGAATTTCTGGAGTATTTTTATTTGTTAATCGCTGTTCTAAAAAATTTCTAAGCCCTCTTGCATTTACCGTACAATAAATATTGGTTAAGGTTGAGTTAGGGAGGCATTCTCTCGCGATATATCGTGGAACACCATTATCCATTAATTTAATATAAAAATTATCTATTGTTTTCATTAAATCATGATATTCATTTATTAATTTTTCATCTGTTAAATTTTCAAGTTCTTTATAATCAAAATTAGAATGAAGACAATAATGTTGGCTTTTACAATTGAACGAAAATGTTCTATGGCGGGTCCATTGGTACATCAAAGACCGTGAAACATTAGTGACATGAAAGGAATAGTTAACATGTTCTATTACCGTTAAATGTTGGAGATTAATTAACTTTTTAGCAAATTGTTTCATTCTTTGTGGAGTATCTTTTTCTGTAATTTCTTTTAATCCGAAACAATTTCTACCAGATAAAAATATTTTCTTTAAATAATCTTTATCATATGAAACAATTTCTACATTCATTTCTTTATTATATTCTTTTTCTTCAGTCATTTTAATTTACCTCTTCTCATTTTTTGTATATTTGTCTGGGCTCCGTAGAGCATTCTTTTTCTGATTATTATATAATTAAGCTACTTCACAGACCCTATATATAATAATTAAACTTTAATATCACGGTTTTCTTCTGTTATTGTTTTATAACTCATCCTCGTTGGCTTCAATGGTAAGTTTACCTTTCTTAATCATTATGCAATAAATTGTATAGTTCAGGAGGTCGCGGAGAGAATCTTCTACAGATTCATCATTATAATCTTCTTGTTCATTCCAGACAAGATTAATTAAACGAGACATTTTGTCATTCATTCTAACAATTATTCCTTTTGTACCAAAAGTTTCTAGGCCGGAAGTTCCATAGTTCTTATTTTTTCGAATTGAAATATCCCGACATTTTTTAACAATTCTATCATATTCTTCGTAATCTATTTCCTTCTTGTTTTTCATACAATTATTAAAAGTTAGTAACTTTAAATAGTTTTTCTTTTTTTTGGCAGTTTGAGTGAAATATGATTTAATAAATTTTATCACTACATAGTAATTAAATCAATTACTCAAAAAACTCGCGTTTTTTCGCCTATTTATATATATACACCTATCTATATATATATCCATAACTATTATATTAGTTATATTAAACTTGAGTAAATTGAGTAAAAGAGTATAAAAGAGTAATAGAGAAGCTGTATCCATGTTTTAGACGATTTTTTTTTTACTCATTTTACTCATTTTTGCTCAATTTACTCAAAAAAGAGCTAAAAAACGGCTATTAATTTATGTATTGGAATATATATTTATTAAAACATATATTAGTTTATATAGTTAATATTCAAAAAAGTGAGTAAAATAAATTAAAAGTGAGTAAAATAAATACAACTTCTTTATAAAGAATGGTAAATTACTTATATATAATATAACATATATTATATATATTCTAGTAATGTATCTATACTACCATAGCTGCCTCGAAAAGGAAAGATATATAAATAAATTATAACTATCTTAAGCTATGATAAATAAAATAAAGTTTAAAAGAAAATTAAGTACAAAGGGCACATCTGTTGGAATGACTCTTCCACCAGAATTATTACAATTTGTTAACTGTAAATCTGGTGATAATTTGATTGTAATAGGAGACACTGGAGCTCATGGTAATTTTATAGCTGTATATAAAAACGACGAAGATGATACCAAACCAGCTGAAGAATAGAGGATTCAGATTTATACGAGTTAGTTCGCCGGATTCCAATGAAAGTAGTGCAGGTAAGAAACCAAAAGGGTTTGATTGGCAGAATACTAATAATGATGAATATGATTCCAAACGTCTCAAAAATTGGATAGAAACTGGTGGTAATTATGGTGTTGTTGGTGGATTTAATGGGCTAATGATTATAGATTGTGATAAGGTGGAAGCACAATATTTAGTCGAAGAAATCCTACCAAAATCATTCACTGTTAAGACTTCAGGTGGTTATCATAACTATTATATATGTAATGAATTAAAGAAAAAACTTGTTCTCCATGATGAAATAAATAATATACATTATGGTGAAATACAATCTCATGGGTCAATGGTTGTAGGTCCTAATTCTATACATAAAACAAGAAAAAGATATAAAATTATTGAAGATATACCAATACGTGAAATTCCTTTATATCTATTGGAAAACATTATTAAGTATTTGAAGGTTGAGAAAACTAAGAAGCCGCTTATTAATAATGGTTCTTTAGATAATAAAGAATATAATAATATTGATTATGAAAATATTAATCCTTTATATAAATTAAAACTTAATAATGTTATTAATATAGAATGTGAGGTAATGAAACATCCTTATCATGAATCTGAAACAGGTGCTAATTTTACCATCAGTGGTGATTTGGCACATTGTTGGCGTCATTCTGTTTCTTTAAATGCAATACAATTACTTGCAATAAAGAGTGGATATGTAACATGTGAAGAAGCTGGAACAATGCATCATGATGGTAGATGTAGAACTCATTACGAGAGATTAATTTTTTTAGCATATTTACAAGCAATGAAAGATAAAATAATTCCTAGACGAACAGTTCCACCACAAAAAGTTTTACAATATTTATGTAAGATGATAGAAATGGTTAAAGAAGATAAAATTTGGGAGAAAGATGAACAGGTTGGTTCTGTAAAATATGATATGTGTATAATAAAATTAGATAAAATAAAAAAGAAGTTTTTCATGGGTGATATTTTTTGAGTAATAAAACAAATAAGTTGGGAGATTTTGATAATTATTTAGACTTATTAGATAAATATCATGAAGTTGAACCTTTTTATCATGATGGAAAATCTAAAACATATTGGAAATGGGATAGTAAAAAATATTATTGGGAAATGGTTAGTTCTCCAACAATTGTATCTTCATTAATTAAATTAATTAAACTAGATGTTTCTATACAGTCTATATTAACCAAAGTAAAGAATGCCATTATATATGTTGGAATAAATAAAGTACCAAAAGAAGCGCCTATAAAATGGTTACAGTTTAGAGACCAAGCTTTTTCTTTAAAATCTAAAAAAATATATGATATAACACCGGACTATTTTTTTACTAACCCTATACCATGGTCAATTGGTGAAACATCTGATACACCTGTCATGGATAAATTATTTACCGAATGGGCTGGTGAAAAATATGCAAAAGACTTATATGAAATAATAGCTTATGCGTGCTACAGAAAATATCCTATACAGGTATTAACATGTTTAACGGGTAGTGGTAGGAATGGTAAATCATGTTTCTTAAATGTCCTTAGTAATTTTTTAGGTAAACATAATTGTGCAGCTAGTTCGTTAGATTTATTATCCTCTAAAAATGGTAGTAGGTTTGAAAGTTTTAAATTATATAGAAAATTAATATGTGTGATGGGCGAAACAAACTTTGATACTATGGGAAACACTGAAACTATTAAGAAATTAGTAGGTGGTGACCTTATGGATTTTGAGAAAAAGTTTGCTGATAATATTACAGCGCCTAATTATGCTAAATTAATAATAGCAACTAATTCTCTACCAACAACAACTGATGATACTGATGGATTTTATAGAAGATGGAATATAATAAAATTTAATAACGAGTTTGAAGAAGGTGAAGATATTGTTGATACTATTCCCGAACAAGAATATAGAAATTTGGCAAGAAAATGTACAGAAATATTGCCCGAACTATTAAAAAGAAAACAGTTTATTAATCAAGGAACAATAGAACAAAGGAAATTAGATTATATAAGCGTTTCAAATCCTTTCATGCAATTTTTTAATAAAAATTATATTATAACTAATGATGGTAAAAATGATTATATAGAGATGGATAAAGTATATATTAAATATTTAAAATATTTAAGAGATAATAAAGTTAGAAGTATTAAAAGAAAAGAATTTAAAAATGGATTAGAAGCTGAAGGATTTACTATAAGTAGAGTTAAAAAAGTTGTTAATAAAGATGCGACTGAGTTTGGTGAGAGATATAAACAGGTTCCTTGGATAGAGGGAATTAAATATAAAATAAAAGAAAAAATTGTTGGAGATGGTAAAGGATGAAATGGGGAAATAATAAAAAAGATTTTAATGAAAGCTATACAAAAAAAGAATTAAATCTTTTTAAATGGCAAGTAGGAGATTTAGTAAGAATGTTATCTGAAAATAAAATTAATGAAAATGAAAAATTATCAGATGAACGAGAACTTATGTTAATGGCAGTAAAAAATTCTTACGACCATGGTAGAATAGAACTTTTACAAGAATTAAAAAAAGATAAAGTACCTATAAACTTATATAAATATTATAGAGGTTGATAAATAGGAGATGATAAAAATGACAGACATGAAAGAGTTTACTAAAAAATATTACGATGATTTTGATGAATTAGCGTTCATTAAAGATTTGAAAAGGGAAGGAGTAATGGACGAGATTAGACATTTAAAAGAGACAGGGATTCCCAGATGTATGGAATGTAAAATTAATTATAAGAAAATAAATCTGTATAGCTGGAAAGCCGATTGTGAACATAGTAAAAATATAATTATGTTCATCGGTAAACCTTAAAAAAGAAAAACTATATAAACTAAAAAACTTTTAATAACTTAGATTAACAAAGAATAAACAAAACGGAGTGTGTTAGAAAATGGAAAATGAATTTGAAAAACAAGCAAGTGGAGTAGAAGGAGCACCTGAGCAGCAGACAGAGAGTAAGAGTAAAGAACTAAATGCTGAGAATTTTAAACAAAACAGTTTTATTAAAGTGCCAAACGTTGGAGATACTTTAGAATTGGAAGTACAGAAAGTTCTAGATAATCCAGAGATTAAAGGTAAAAATTCTGAGACTGGTAAAGCTTTTAGCATCGGATTGAAAGATAAGAACGAAAAAGTTAGACGTTATGATATTATAACAGAAATGGGAATTTTTACAATTAACAGCTGGCAAATATATTTCAACTTATTAGGGTCCGGTTCCACAAACGAAGGGTTACTATTGAAGTACGCTAAGAAACATGATGGTTCTTTTAGAGGGGCTAAGATTTCCATTAAAAGATTATTTAATGGTACTCATGCGTCAAGAGAAGTTAGTGAATTAGCATTACTTAGAAAATGTACTGAAGAAGAAGCTAAGGTATATAAGGAAGAAGTAAAACTTGCAATGAAGGAAAAAAGACTTTATGAAGTTAAACTATTAAATTAGTTTTTCTTTTTTTATTTTTTTTTTAAGGAGGAAAAAAATGAGAGAAAGAAGATGTATTGCATGTAGGGAAATTATAATTATTAAGGATTCAAGTGCTAGATATTGTAAAAGATGTGCCGAACTTTCAATAAGTTTATCGTCCAGAGTATCTCCTAAATTAATTAAGTTAAATAAAAAAATAAATGAAATGGAAAAAAGATTGGAAAAGATTGAAGAACTTGGTGGTTTTATTATGCAAAGGGGTAAAAAACAATGAAAGAAAAAATACATTATGAAGGATTTAAGGAAGCTAAGAAAGAAAAAATGACACCAAAAAAAGAAGGGATGCGTATATTATTAAAAACTCAAACTGAAAATATTCACAGAATTGGGATGGCTATTGATATTGCATTGGAAAAATATTCTAAAGAGATTGAATCAGATGCAAGAGATAAAGAACTTCACCTTTTTGCGGAACATATAAAAAATAAAAGGAATAAAAAATAATAGAAGAGTTAAATTATAAAATAATTAATAAGGGTTGGTATTTACAGTTGGATATTGATGACGAGTTTTTATTTAACCACTTGGAAAATAAGTTCTCTTATGAAAGTAAGAATGATATATACTTGAAGAAATTCTATCCAAATGTCAAAACTAAGAAGTCGGTTTTTAACAAAAAGACAAAAAGGATACCTTCCGGCTGTTATAAAGAACTACTAAAGACTTTGAACGATTACGCGGAATTTAGAAAAAAGAAGATGGAAATTAATTATATTGATGAAAGAAATTTTAATAAAGAAAGTATTGGAATCATTCCACCTTTTGATTTAGATTTATTTGACCATCAGGTTGTGGCAATTCTTAGTTTTTTAAATAGTAAATATAAAAATAATATATTAAATATGGCAACCGGTTCTGGTAAAACAATTGCTGCATTGGAAATTATACGTCACTTAAATATGAAAACTATTTTTATTGTTCATAGAAAACTTTTATATAATCAAACTCTGAAAAAGATGAAAGAATTATTTCCTGGAATAGAGATAGGTGAGATTTGCGCTGGTAAATTTAATCCTAAAGAGTTAACAGTCGCAATGATAAAATCAATTGAAAGTAAAGCAGAAAAACATAAAGATTATTTAGAAAGTGTTAGATTTGTGGTAATGGATGAAGTACATAATGTTCCTAGTATGACTTATTTTAAAGTTAATAAATATTTTAAAAATAAAGAATTTACACTGGGATTAAGTGCTACTCCCTATAGGGATGATGGATTAGATTTATTGATAAATGCTATTAGTGGTTATACTTGTTATAAAATAGATTCTAAAACATTAATAGCTAGAGGAAAACTTGTGCAACCAGAAATACGGTTCATAACTAATTATGATAATACAAACTTTAAACTTAAAGAGAAAGAGATAGAATTTATATTTGAAGAAAAATGTCAGCAGAATTTAATAAATAACGATTTAGAAAAGACTAAGGAAAGGAAAAAGTCGATATTATATAATCTTTATAATAATGTATTTATCATAAATAATGAAGAACGTAATAATAAAATAGGAGAAATTATTGCCCAAAATAAAGATAAGAAGATTTTAATACTTGTGAAATTTGTTAAACATGGTAAAATATTATCAGAAACATACAGCATACCGTATATTTCGGGCTCTTTAAACAAGAAAACACGGACTCAAATAATGGACGATTTCATGAGCGATAAAATTAATTGCCTGATAGGTACCTATTCAATATTCTCGGAAGGCATAGATATTCCCAAAATAAATCTAGTATTTAATATCACTGGGAACGCTGGTAAAGTCAAAACTCTTCAAATGTTAGGAAGAGGACTCCGTACTTCTGAGAAAAAGAATACTATTATATACTACGATTTCCTAGATGAATATAAGTTCTTTAAAGCCGCCTCGTATAAAAGGATGAGAGCGTTTAAAAAAGAAGGATATAAAATAGAGAAGGTGTGAATAAATGAAAAAAATATTTATAATAGTTTGTATATTAATATTATTAGTCGGATGTGGAATAGAATCAAAAAGTTATAACTCTAATAATATAAGAAAATGTAGTGAATTTTGTTTGAAGAATAATATGACACTTGACGATTATACTGGTGTTGATAATGATAATATAAAATGTGTATGTTTTAAGTGGTTTGATAAACTAGATAAATAGGGGAGATGATATTAAAATGAAATGGTTTATTGGTATTACATGTGGTATAGTTTTTTTATTACTTATTTTTGGAATATTTTTTTCAACATACACTGAACCAGATAAAGAAAATTATAAAATATTTCCGTTACAAAATATATGGGCATGTATGGATGGATGTAGTAATATGCAAGAAATGGTTTTTGATTATGATTATAAAAATATAACAATGAAAGATTTACATAATAAATGTACAGATATATGTTTCGAACAATATTGGATTGAATTGGATGAATATGAACCTTAATGGTAAAGATTATTAAAGATGAAAGAAAGGTTGAAAAACATGGAGATACTATAGTTATAACAATGGTAAATGTTAAAGAATACTCACTTAAAGAATTTGATACCATATTGGACACCTTAAGACAGATGAAAAAATCATTCAATACAATTCGTAATCAATAAAAAGAAAATATTTATAAAGCTCTTTTATTATTATACTTTATGAAAAAACTTAAGAGGTTGATATAGATGGAAAAAAAGATTTTAGTTGCAGCAGGTAAGAAAATTGTAGATGATTGTATAAGTGAAAATATGTTAAGGCCTTCTCATGAAGAAAAAGACACTTTATATGCCATATGTATAGAGTCAATTATAATGGGTTATAGTATTTCAATACAGGAAACTGCTAAATTTTTAGGAAATATGACAATCCAAGCTAAGGAGTTACAATGCAAATAGAAGTATACGCGCCGGATTTTGTTAAGCTACTCAATAAATTTTTGATGAGTAATACGCAGGAAATAGTTGACGGTATCTTAAAGTTTGGAGAAGAAGGATTCTTTATTAGTGCTTTAACAAGCATGAAAACATCCCAATCTGAACTAGCCATAGATAAAGAATTTTTCCATAAATATGAACCTATAGGAAATATAGGTATAGGAAGCCTTAAAGATTTTATTTCCATACTTAGAAAATTTAAAGGTAATTGTATATTAAAGAAGGAAGAAAATTTATTGACTATTACAATGAAACGGAAGGAATTACAGATGGGGTTAGTTAATGAAGATTTTATAACTAACAAAGGGAAAAAGGCTGCCCTAGAATATATAGATTTTATAGAGATAGATGCTAGTATATTAAATAAGGAAGTTTTTGATTTTACCACTGCAATCACATCTGTAATTGACGAAGATAAAGATTTCAAGATTAAAATAGAATATAAGGAAAGTAAATTAATATTTAAGGTTACCGGTAAATATAAATATAAGTTTGAATTTATCACAGATAAAGAACTACAACCATTGAAAATAGAGTTCACTAAAGTATTGAAAGAGTGTATAAATAAATTGGACGGTAGATTAATACTTAGATTAAAGAACGATTATCCATTAACAGTTGAGGAAGTTGGTAAGTTATATAAATTAAAATTTATAATTGCTCCAGCGAATCCAGAAGAATGAAAGAAAGAACTAAATATGAAATTGTAAGAGAATTACAAAAAGAGATAGGTAAGTGCAAAGATAAGATGCAATATAATTATGAATTAATAGAGAAATTATTATTAAGTATGGATGAGGAAGAAGAATGACGTTTAATCCTAAGAATTATGTTTGGACAAAGAAATATCAACCGGATTTGAAAGATTATGTTGGTGAAGATATTAAGAATAAAGTATTACCCTACTTGAAAGATATAGATTCAGTACCTAATTTTATATTTGAATCTAAGAATCCCGGGACAGGTAAGACTTCATTAGGAATGGCAATCATTAAAGAGCTTGGATGTTCATCATTAATTTTAAACTCTGCCAATGAAAGAAACATTGGAACAATACGAGATAAGGTTTTACAGTTTGCTAAGACGGTTGGAATAAATGGTAAAAAGAAGTGTGTTTTAATGGACGAAGCTGACGGTATGGGGCGAATAGCACAAGAAGCATTGAAGCCGATAATGGAACGGTTCACTACGAATGTATTCTTCATTTTAACAGTCAATAACATAAATGAGCTAATAGAGCCGATACGGGACCGATGTAAAGTTATTTCGTTCGCTTCACCGCCTAAAACCGAGCTCAATAAATATATAATTGATATATGTGATAGAGAAAAGATGGATTATACCGACGAAGGGATAGCTAATTTGATAGAAATAGCCTACCCATCTATCAGAAATATCGTGCTTTTTTTACAAGATTTGAAGACGAGAGAGCTAGATTTGGTCAAAGAAAACGTTAAACCAAACCTTTTTATATATGAGGAAATGTTTAATAAATTAATAGAAAAAGACCATCACGCTATTAAAGAGAAGATTCTTAGCACTGATATTAACCCGCGAGAGTTGAATAATTTCTTCTGGGAGAAAGCTGTAGAGACCGATAATGTTAAACTCATACAACTAACATGTATAAACGAACGCGATATGTCACAAGGTGCGGACCCTAAGATTATATTTGTAAGTTCATTGATTGAGATGGTAAAATGAAAGGGAAGATTAGTAAAAAAGATATGGACTATTTTGATAATGGTGAATTTATCATTAATGGGACAAATACTGGCATTTGCTTTCTTGCTTTAGTTGCTTTAATGTATAAGTGGTTTACGGAGATAGTGGTAGAGGATTATGGAGTTTCAGCTATGCCAGTGATAGATATGAGTTTTTTTACATTCGTTGGTAGGTTTGTAATCATGTGTCTTATAATTGTTATAATGTATCATTTGAACGGTTTTATATTAAATTATATGGCGCCGTTTAGGTATAAATATTTATTGATGAAGAAGGGTAATAAAAAATGATACCTGAATTTTTATTAGGAATAATAATAGGCTGGTGGGGTACCTATGAATATTTAACACATAGATATTTTGTAATCAAAGAAGGACAAATTGAGGTAAAAAGATGATAGAAAATAAGATTAAAAATATCAATTTTGGTCATACATTATTTAGTAATTTTATGAATATAGTTGAAATAATAATTACAATTAAATTAATGTTTTTAGGTATGAACATATTAGGTACCTTAACAGATGAGACAATGCAATTATTTGGATTAATTGTGTTTTTAATGTTATATATTAGAACGATAAGGTTTAGATTTAATACTGTATATAATTCAAAGGATGGAGGATTAATCCGGTATGATTAATTATATTATACTAATAGGAATAGGAATTTTAATGTATACTTTTCATAGATTTAAATCCACAAATGAAGGGTTATATCTACAGATAGGCGATAAAACAAAAGTTAGATTAATAAGAGGTAAAAGAAAATGAACGATATTAAATGGTACAAGTTTTATAATGCTATGAAAGGTTTTTATTATCTAGTATTTATAATAACAATGATATACGGATGTGTTTGGTTTTATACAAATGATTTTGAAAAAATATCTGATAATATGGTAGAAGTAGTGGACATATCTTTTAAGGGAGCTAGTTGTACTATTGAATATGGTAAATTTAAATATGAAGGGATATGTTCAGACAGACAATCAATATTAGATTATATAAATGATACGGTGATAAAAAATGAGTGAAGATATGTTAGGTGAAATATTTACAGCACAATACAAATTACAAAAACGGTTAGCGTTTAATAAAATAAAAAACGATTCAGATAAGCAACAATATATTAACCAGATGTTACTGGCTTTATATGAAGAGACAACTGAAATTATGCGATGTTCAGCATATAAAAATCCAGAGTTTGTTAAGTTTGGCTGGAAGAAGAACCAGAAGAATGATTTCATACATATGAAAGAAGAACTTACAGATGCGTTCCATTTCATTGTAAACATTGCGCTGGCAATAGGAATGACGGCTGAAGAGTTCTTTGAAACATATATGCAAAAGAATAAAGAGAATCATAACAGACAAGAGCAGGGTTATTAAAATGAAAGAACAAATAATTGAAAAAAACGGAAAGAAATACAAAGTCATAGAATTAATAAAAGAAGAA
>Ga0075125_10001123_pt1 | contig 12664 bp, 13 predicted proteins | sample AntAceMetag02UKN_FD_69810 | JGI IMG/M metagenome (GOLD analysis project Ga0075125, IMG submission 69810) | Saline lake microbial communities from Ace Lake, Antarctica - Antarctic Ace Lake Metagenome 02UKN | ecosystem: Environmental > Aquatic > Non-marine Saline and Alkaline > Saline | place... | reverse complement strand
ATTTTTCCAATTCTTCTTTTATAAATGGAAGTTTAATAGCTTCCATTCCCTGCAATCTCTTTACTGTAATTCTAATATATAAAAAAATTAAAATAATTCCCAAGACTGCGACTGTTATCCAAAGAATGATTTTTCTTCTTTTCAAAGGTAAATTTTGAATTTTTTTCAAAAAATCCATAACTTTAAGGTTTCATTACGATTAACTTTAGTCCTTCCTCTGGCAAATCTCTTGCCTTTATGGAAAGCTTGTCCAAAGGAACTGATTCGTCCATTTTTTGACCCATAATTTTAAAAAAATCGTCCAAGCTCTCTAATTTTACTTTGAGTTTAGGAATTTTATAATGCATCGGTATCACAATTTTTGGTTCAACCTGAGAAATTATTTTTGCCGCTGTTTTTGCTCCAATTGTATAAACTCCTCCAACTGGAATCATTAAAATGTCAACGCTTCCTATTTCTCCAATTTGAGAATCGGTTAATTCTTCTTGTCCTAAATCTCCTAAATGACATATTTTTAAATCTTCAGCTTCAATTTTATAAATCGTTACTTTGCCTCTTTCTTTACCTCCAACACTATCATGAAAAGCCGAAATTCCTTTAATAAATATATTTTTTATCTCATATTCACCAGGTTCGGTTGCTAAAAATGGCTCTCCTAAAACCCCCTTTACGTTTGAATGGTCAGAATGGCAATGGCTAACTAATAAAATATCAGCTTTTACTCTTGGTAGCTTAAATCCAACTTCCGAAGAAAAAGGGTCAATTACAATTACAACTTTTTCTTCTTTATTTAAATTAACAACGAGCTGAAAACAAGATTGTCCTAACCAAATAATTTTCATACCCAGTATATCAACCTCGACCGTCGCCGAAGGCGACGAATTATTGGGCTATGCCCAGTCGAGGTTGTATTACTGGGCATACTAATAGAATCTTATCACAAATTATTTTTGTTTTCAATTAAAATAGGGGCGTGGGATACGAACCAGTATCCCACGCCCTACCTTGTAAACTTTTAAAATATATTATATATTTGGACTATGAGGAAAAGTATAAAAAAAACTAAAAGTATTTTTTCGCCTCCTTCAAATGGTTCAATCGTAGAGGGAGAAATCATAAGTAAAGAAAAAGGTTCAGTCTTGGTAGATCTGGGAGCTTTTGGAACGGGAATAATTTATGGGAAAGAATTTTATGAATCAAAAAAAGACATAAAAAAATTAAAAACTGGAGATAAAATCCTTACTAAAATAACAGAATTGGAAAATGAAGATGGTTTTAGGGAACTTTCTTTAAAAGAGATTTCAAAATATCTTTTTTGGGAAAAAATTAAAGAACACAAGGAAAAAAATAAGATAATTCCGGCACAAATTTCAGGAGCAAACAAAGGAGGTCTTTTAGTAAATATGGAAGGTGTTCTGGCTTTTTTGCCAGTCTCTCAACTCTCTCTCACACACTATCCAAAAGTAAAAGATGGCGACAGGCAAAAAATTTTGAAAGAACTTCAAAAATTTATTGGAAAAACTTTAAAGACAAAAATTCTGCACTTATCTCAAAAAGAAAATAAGATAATTTTATCTGAGAGAATAAAATAATTAATTATGAAGGGCTCAATCAAAAATCTATCCAAGAATTTATTAATCTTGCTTTTAGTTTTTTTTATCATCGCTGGAATTTTTAGTTTAATCGGAGAAAGGCCTTTTCAAAAAGAGGAAAAATTGACTATTACTCAACTAGTCTCTGAAATCAATCAGGAAAAAATTAAAGAAATTAAAGTAAAAGGAGACGAGCTTTCTGTTATTTATCTTGATGATAAAAAAATTACCTCAAGAAAAGAGCCGAATTTAAGCCTTGGAGAAAATTTAATAAACTACGGGGCAAATAAAGAAAATTTACAAAAAGTTGAAATTGAAATTGAAAAAATGGGCCAAGGAAGTTCTCTCTGGATAACCGTTTTAATCTTTGGGGTGCTTCCTTTAATAATTTTTGGAATATTCTTTTGGTTAATATTTCGTCGAGCAAAAAGCGGAGCAGGTGAAGCTTTTAGTTTTTTAAAAGCTCCTATTAAACTTTATGGAACTAAAGAAAAATCAAAAGAAAAAGTTACTTTCAAAGACGTAGCTGGTTTACAAGAAGCTAAAGAAGAAATAAAAGAGGTTGTGGATTTCTTAAAAAATCCAAAGAAATTTTTGAAAATAGGAGCTCGAATTCCCAGAGGAATTTTATTGATAGGAGCTCCGGGCACGGGAAAAACCCTTATGGCCCGTGCTGTCGCAAATGAGGCTGATGTTCCTTTCTTTTCCATCGCTGGTTCAGAATTTATAGAATTATTTGTAGGAGTTGGCGCAAGCCGAGTCCGCAGCATCTTTGATGCGGCAAAAAAAAATCAACCTTCTATTCTTTTTATTGACGAAATCGACGCTATTGGAAAAACAAGAGGATTCGGAATTGGTGGAGGTCACGAAGAAAGAGAACAAACCTTAAATCAAATTTTGTCTGAAATGGACGGATTCACAAAAGAAACCGGCGTTATCGTTATCGGGGCTACTAATAAACCGGAAATCCTTGACCCTGCTCTTTTAAGACCAGGACGTTTTGATAGAAGAATTATCCTTGATTTGCCGGACGTTAAAGGGAGGGAAGATGTTTTGAAAATTCATTGTCGAGAAAAACCTTTAGCTTTAGACGTTAATCTAAAAGAAGTAGCGGAAAGAACGGCTGGTTTTTCTGGAGCTGATTTGGCAAACCTCACTAACGAAGCAGCAATCTTAGCAGCTAGAAAAAATAAAGAGACAGTTTATCAAAAAGAATTTTTAGAATCAATTGAAAAAGTCTTATTAGGACCTGAAAGAAAAAGCCATCTTCTTTCTAAAAAAGAAAAGGAAATAACTGCTTATCATGAAACGGGACATGCTTTAGTTTCAACTTCAATCCCTGAGACTCAAGAAGTAAGAAAAATTTCAATTATTTCAAGAGGATTAGCAGCTGGTTATACTTTGGCTCAGTCTAGAGAGGAGAAAAGGATAAAAACAAAATCAGAATTTTTAGCCCAAATTGCGGTTTTACTCGGAGGATATTGCGCAGAAAAAATAAAATTTGGCCAAATTTCTACCGGAGCAGCAAACGATTTAGAAAAAGCAACCGAGCTCAGTCAAAGATTAGTTAAAGAATATGGAATGTCAAAGCTAGGACCAATAACTTACGGAAGAAGAGAAAGAGCTGTATTTTTAGGACAAGAAATTGAAGAAAAAAACTATTCAGAAAGAATTGCTTCAGAAATTGATAAAGAAGTTAGAAGGTTTATTAAGGAAGCTGAAAATAAAGCAAAAAAAATCTTATTTAAAAGAAGAAGACTTTTTGAAAAAATAGCTAAAACTTTAATTGAAAAAGAATCTATAGAAAAAGAAGAATTTGAAAAATTAGTAAAATCTGTTAAAAAAAAAGTTAAGGTTTCCCGGTCGCTGAGAAAAACAAGAAAAAAAGAAAAAGTTTTAAAAGTAAAAATTAAAAAATAGAACAAAACGGGCATGTAGCTCAATGGTGGAGCAAGGTCCTTATAAGGCCGAGGTTCTGGGTTCGACTCCCAGCGTGCCCACTATCAATAAATAGGGCGCGTAGCTCAGTTGGTTAGAGCGTTTCAGTGACATTGAAAAGGTCACCCGTTCGAGTCGGGTCGCGCCCACAAAATGAAATTAAAAGTCATTTACGAAGATGAAAATGTCTTAGTTATAGATAAGCCAGCAGCCATTGTTGTTTTCCCGGAAGGAAAAACTAAAGAAAAAACCTTAATTGACTATCTGTTAGACGAATCCCCTTATCTAAAAAACGTTGGAGAAGCTCCCAGATTTGGCATAGTTCATCGTTTAGATAAAGATACCTCGGGAATTCTACTAGTTGCCAAGAATAACGAAAGTTTAAATTTTTTACAAAAGCAATTTAAAAACAGAAAAGTTATAAAAAAATACTTGGCTTTAGTGACAGGAGAAGTTAAAGAAAAAGAAGGAAAAATTGAAACTTTAATTGGCAGGTCGCCTAAAGACAAAAGAAAACAGAAAGTTTACTTAACCCACGAACCAAAATCTAAAGGAAAGAGAGAAGCAATTACTAAATATAAGGTTTTAGAAAAATTTAAAAATTACACTTTAGTTGAAATTAAACTTGAAACTGGCCGGAAACATCAGATAAGAACACATTTTGCTTATTTCTGCCACCCAATTGCTGGAGACAAAATATATAGTTTCAAAAATCAAATCTGCCCGAAAGATTTAAAAAGACAATTTCTACATGCCAGTTATATTAAAATTCAACTACCAAATGGCAAAATAAAAGATTTTAAATCAGAATTGCCAGAAAATTTAAAAAAAATATTAAAAAATCTAAATTATGTCTACAAAAATTGAAACATTCAACCAAACCCAGTTAAAAAAAGATTTACCCGATATCCGTCCAGGAGATACTGTTAGAGTTTATCAAAAAATACCTACGCAAAGCATTGCAGGGGGGAAAGGGAAAGAAAAAGATAAAGATAAAAATAAAGAAAGAATCCAAATTTTTGAAGGACAAGTTTTAGCCCGAAAACACGGAAAAGAAATTGGAGCAACAATCACTGTTAGAAAAATAACTTCAGGAATAGGAGTTGAAAGAATTTTTCCGATTCATTCCCCTGCTATTGAAAAAATAGAAATAATCAATCGAGGGAAAGTAAGAAGGGCAAAACTTTATTATTTGAGAACAGCCAAAGGGAAAAAGGCAAAATTAAAGAAAAGAAAGGTTAAAAAAGCAATAACTGAAAAAAAACCGCTAGAAAAAACAAAAGAGGGGAAAGAAAAACTAAAAGAAAAAAATAAATAAAATGCGGACGTGGCGTAATTGGTAAACGCGGCAGCTTGAGGTGCTGTGCTCGCAAGAGCGTGTGGGTTCAAGTCCCACCGTCCGCACATTGGGCAATTAGCTCAGTGGTAGAGCGCGTCGTTTACATCGACGAAGTCGCAGGTTCAAGTCCTGCATTGCCCACATATCTCCTATTTTATATAATAAATAAGCCGCGGTAGCTCAGTGGTAGAGCATATAACTGAAAATTATAGGGTCGTCAGTTCAATTCTGACCCGCGGCACAAAAAAATCATCCACAATTTGTTCTTTGAAAATATTGAACTCCTGTGTTAAAATAAATAATGGATATAAGGAGTTCAAATATATGCGCAACGACCAACATCTTGCTATAAAACTAAGAAAAAAGGGAATGTGCTATAATAAAATTTCCAAAGAATTGGGCGTCCCTAAAAGTACATTATGCTATTGGTTTAAAAATGAACCATGGTCTCAAGAGATTAAAAAAGAACTTAACAGAAAAGCATTATATATTGCGAAAAAGCGACTTCGCTTAATTAATAAGACTAGGCGAGAAAAATGGGAAAGATGGCGAGAGGAACATCGTCAAGCAGCCAGAAAAGAATTTGGTTATCTTAAGAAAAACTCATTATTTCTGGCAGGATTAATGCTTTATTGGGGAGAAGGTGATAGCAAAATAGAAAATGGTCTTGTGAGATTGTCGAATACTGATCCGAAAATGATTAAAATACTTTCTCTTTTCCTACAAAAAACTTGCAGGATTCCTAAGGAGAAAATAAAGATAACTTTAATCTTATACCCTGATTTAAATGAAGATAAATGCAAGGATTTATGGAGTAAAGCTTCTGGGATACCTAAAAATAAATTTTATAAAACTCAAATTATTTATGGAAGACATCCAACTAAACGACTGTCATATGGAATTTGTAATATTTATGTATCAAGTAGAGGGCTAAAAGAAAAAATCTTAGTTTGGATTAAATTATACCAGCAGGAATTAATAAAAATTAATGCGGGCGTAGTATAATGGTTATTATGTGATCTTGCCAAGATCAAGAAGGCGGTTCAAATCCGCTCGCCCGCTCATTTTTATTGACAAACTCCTCTTAATTAGTTAAAATTTCAAGAATAATCTCGTTTAAACAATATAATGAGTAAAAAACGAAATTTTTTAGTTTTTTCTTTAATTATTGGTGTTTCTCTTTCAACCTTTCTTTTTGCATTAGCTTTTTCAGAAAAGGGTTTAACTGAAATTAATTCAAATAATAAAGAAAAAGGTCTTCAATTTTCAATCTCAAATTCAAACTCTCTTTTAGCCCTTTCCAACCCCTCAAATCCTGGGCCTAAAGTGATTGAAAAAATGAAAGTAATAGTTACTGCTTATTCAAGCACGGTTGAGCAAACAGACGATACTCCTTTTATCACTGCTTCAGGAAAACGAGTTAAATGGGGAATCGTTGCTAATAACAAGTATTCTTTTGGGACAAAAATTAGAATACCGGAACTTTTTGGAGAAGAAATTTTTATAATTGAAGACAGAATGCACCAAAGAAAAAAAGACAATCATATAGATATTTGGTTTTCTTCTTATCAGAAAGCTAAAAATTTTGGAGCAAAAAAAACCTATATTGAGGTTTTAGAAGGATAAACTTAAAAACTTAAATAAAAAACCACTGATATCAGTGGTTTTTTATTTGCTCAAATTCATCTTTTATAAAGTTTTTTTAGTTTTGTTTATCAGATAGGAAATTTTACTATTACGAACAATGATAATCGCTCCTTCTTTATCTTGAATTATTACTTTTCTTAAATCAAAATCAATTATTTTTCCTTCTTGGTTAATAGGAGGACCAATTTTAATCTCGTCTCCTAATCGAAATTGATCTTCCATTAAAAGAAAGAAACCAGAAAGATAATCCTCAATTATACTCCTGGAGGCAAAAGAAACAGCAAGACCTACAAGTCCTGCTCCAGCTAATAGCGGAGCAATATCAATCCCAAACTCAGGAAGACAAGTCAAAACAATAATAATAATTAATACGGTTTTAATCACATTACTAATAACTCCTTTTAATGTTTCTCCTCTCGCTTTTGCCTCTTCTTTTTCTTTATATTTTTTATTAACGAATTTATCAATCGTTTTCTTTATAATCTTTTCAGAAAAACTAAAAATTACATTTCCTGCAATAATATATAAAACAACTTTTATTAAACTAATTGTCCATGGTTCAAAAGACATATTTTAGAAAATAATCATTAGTTAAAATCAAGACCTTTTAAAATATTGTAGCACTTTAAAAATTTAATTTAAACTCTTTTATCAAATTTGCCATTTTCAAAACTTTCAAAGTTTCAATGTGTGACCAACATAATGGCAAAGAATAAAAAAGCTTTTTAGATTTCTTAGCTTGTTCTTCTAAATTTTCAAGATTCTTCATTGAAGTTTCAAGATATTTACCAGTTTTTGTCTTTAAATTATATTCCTTTTCTTTTTCTTTATATTTTATAAAATTCTTAGAGCTAACAATATGTTGGGACAACATTCCTTGTTTTGAATTATTTAAAATCCATTTTATTAGTTTTATCCCTTGTTTTTTTTCATTTAGTTTAAAATGAATTTGAGCTAAAATAGCGGTATAAATTATCCAAGGGCCAGGAACTATTGCTTCAACTATCCCTTGATAACCTGGATGCCTTTCTTTCCAATCATAACCTGGCCTAGCTCGAATTCCTTCAAGCTCTTCGTCCCATAGAACTTGGTATATAAATTTTATAGTATTTTGATTGATTTCTCCAAAACTCTGCTCTTTGGTCAAAAATTCATCCTTTTTAAATAAATTAAAATACTCGGGGAACATAAGCATAACACACGGCGAAAAATCTGTTTTCTTTTCATCGGTGATTCTTCTAATAAAACGTCCCTTTTTAATTAAATATTTTTTAATACCCGTTTTAATCGTATTAGCTAATTTTTGATAATGTTTATTTTGATAAATTTCTCCCATCATTTCAAAAAATTTACTAGTAACTGAATTATTCCAAATCTCATATCCTTGATTAAGAGGCTCAAGAGTATAGGCGTCAAAACCTTCATGAATAGAAGTTGTCGAATGAACTAAATTAAATCTTTTTAAGTTTTCTTTATTTTGGCGCTCTATTAAAAAAGCTGCCTTTTTTAATTTATCTTCTGCAAAGTCTGTAAAATTAAAATCTTTACTTTTTTTAATATATTTTAAAATAGAAAGACCTGCTAAAGGAGTATTATCTTCTTGGACTCTAACGTCTCTTCTTTCTCCTTCCTTGTTATATCTCTGAAACCATTCTCCATGTTCTGTTTGACAGCTCAAAAAAAATTGACAGCATGCTTTAGCTGTCTTTAAATCTCCTAATTCTAAAAAACCACTACTGATTAAAGATAAGTCTCGAGTATAAATCCAGGGATAGCGAGTTTCTGGCGAAGAAGCATAAAAAGCTATTCCTTTCTCTACTTTAACCTGACAAATCTTAAAAACTTTTTGAGAAGCTTTAAGAAATTCTTCAATTTTCTCTTTTTTGATTATCACTTTTTTGAAATAATTTCTTTATAAACTTTCTCATAATTATCTATCATTTTCTTGAAAGAAAAATTCTTTTCTACGTGCGCCCTACAATCTTCAGGGTTTATTTGGTCTATTTTTTCCAAAGCTTTTTTTAACCCCTCAACCCCTTTTTTAGGTTTTACAATAAAACCAGTTTTTCTATTAATTATCAATTCTGAGACGGCGCCTCCCTGGTCAAAACCAATCACCGGAGTTCCGCAACTCATAGACTCGGCTATTACCAAACCAAATGATTCGGGAAAGTTAACAGTCATTAAAAAAGCCTTTGCTTTTTGCATTAATTTTGCAACCTGTCTTTTACTCAAAGGTTGTTTAGATGATACTGGCGTTATCCATTTTATTTTTTTGTTTAAATAAGGTTTTATGTCTTTTTTAAAAAATTTTGGGTCCTCAACGTTCCCTGCAAGTATTAGTTTTGAATCGGTTTCTTTTGCTAATTTTATTGCCCACCTTATCCCTTTTGGGTCTAAAAATCTGCCCCTTTTATCTTTTGCCTTACTTAATCTTCCTATCCATAAAAGATAATCTTCTTTCTTTTTATGAAATTTATAAAGCTCAGTGTCTATTCCATGATAAATTACTTTATAAACTTTTGTTTTTTTTAATAATTTTTTTTGAGCATTTGAAATACAAATAAAATAACTTTTTTTAAAATAAGAAAGGGTTTCATCTACTAATTTTGGCATTGTCAGGTTGTGGATTGTGGTCAAAATTGGTTTTTCAATCCCTTTCTCAACTAACAATGGTATACATTCAGGATAGGAATGATTATGAATAATATCATAATCTTTAGCTATTTTTTCTAAAATCTTTGCCAATTTTGCCAAAAAAGCAGTATGGGCATAAAATTTATTCTCAAAAGCTCTTTGTGTTTCATAAAACCCTTTTGGAATAACTGGAATAATTTTAACTCCTGGAATAATGCTGTTTCCTGTTCCTAAAACAGAAACTTTATGTCCTTTTTTTACAAGACCAGAAACTAAATCAAAAATAATTCTTGGTCTGGCAGCAGTAACCCTTGAAGTAATTTTTCTAGTTAGAGGAGGTATAATAAGAATTTTCATGTAATTAAATTATTTTATCAGAAATTTTTAAAATAAAAAAGGGGCGATATTTTTTATCGTCCCTTTTTAGAATAATTAGAACAAAATCCTCCTTTAGGGTTTTATCCTTTTAATCTTTAATATCTGTCCTCTAAGTTCTGTAATTTCTTTACCTGATAAACCGCTTACGTCAAAAACAGAAAAATTCACCTCCAGCCAGTTCTTAATTCTTAACCATCCTAAGACATAATGAAATCTTTTTATGCTTTCTATCTTCGCAGCCTGAGGAAGCCAATATTCCGGAATATCTTGAAGACCTCTCATCCATCGCGGTTCATTCTCTGCTAGAATTCTTACTCTTTCTCCAGTTGCTTTTATCAATGGATAATTCTCTCCTAGAAGTTTCTCAGATATTTTGTACTCCGAAATTTCATCAAGCCCCATTAAAGAATTTAATTCTTTTACTCTAGGCATATGAAACTTGGGAGTAATGTGAATAAGACAATTAAGCCCCATCCCGTCCACAATATTAGCCACAAATACAACATTTTCAACCGTATTCGCAGCTTTTCCTTCTAAAACGATGCACTCTTCAGGAATACCTTTAGAAAGCAAATATTTTTTCATTAGCTCGGCTTCTGTAAAAGAGCTTTTACCTGATAGTCCTCCAGTAACAATTATTCTTTCTCCCTCTTGCTGGAAAAATTTTGCTGCTGCTTCAGTATTTAATTTCCCTACTAAAGTCAACTCGTCAGTATCTTGTGGACCACTTCCATAAACCACTATTGTCTTCAATCCAACTCACCTCCCTTTTATTCTTTTTATTCTTACTTTGTTTTTTAAGAACTATTCAAATATGCCACATTAATTCAAATCTGTCAAGGTTTAAAAATAAAAGTCCTTAGCTAACAACTAAGGACTTCGTAAAAAATTAAATATATCTAAATCCTTTATTTTTTACCATTTTTGCTAATTTTCCCGTTTTTCTTTGTTTTTTTATAAATATTATAAAATTTTAAAGCAATTTTTTCCCAAGTAAATTTCTTTTTAACAATTTCCCAGGCATTTTGAGACATTTTTTTTCTCAAAGTCTCATTTGAAAGAATTTTATTAACGGCTTGAGCAATTTGCTTTGAGTTTTTTGCTCTTATCAAATAACCATTCGTTCCATTTTTTACAGCTAAAGGTATGCCTCCTTTTCTAGTAGCAACTACAGGAGTACCAGCAGCCATTGCTTCTAAAATTGTCAACCCTAAAGCTTCGGCTACAACAGAAGGAGCAACAAATACATCGGCCCGAGAATAAAACTCTTTTAATTCTCTTTCTTGTTCTTTCCCCATATACCCTAAAAAATGAATATTCTCCAATTTCAATTTTGCAGCCAGATCTTTCATTTTATTCAATTCAGGCCCATCTCCAATAATATAAATTTGAGCCTTTATATCTTTCCCTGCTTTTATTAAATATTCAACTCCTTTTTGAGAAGTAAGTCTTCCTGTAAATAAAACTATTTTCTTATTTTTTAATTTATATTTTTTATTAATAATCGTTATCTTTGTCTCTTCAGGGAAACTTACCAAATGAATCCCGCCGGGAATAACCCTGGTTTTCTCTCTAAATTCTTCACCAAAAGTTTTCAAAAGCCTTTTTTTATTATCTCTACTTACACAAATAATTTTTTTGGCTTTTCTCAAAGCGTCTTGAGATAAAGGAATATAAGCTGTATTTTCTAAAGCAGCAGCCACTCCTGTCCCATGAGAAGTAACAATAAAATTAGTGCCATATAAGGCATTAACAAAATCAGCTACCCATAATAAAAGAGAGATGTGTTGAACGTGTAAAATGTCAGGTTTAAAATCCTCTACTGCTTTTATTGTACTCCGGAGAAAACTCTGAAAAAGGTCTGCTATTTCTCTTGGTAAAAGTTCTTTATACTGTCTAGCTACTGGCCATTCAGGATGAGCAGCAAAAACAGCTGGAAAAGGCAGCTCTAAAGGATAAGTCGTTATTTTGGGAATTTTTCTCTCTTCTCCTTTAATCTTTGATTCTGCTGCTAAAATTGCCACTTTGTTCGATTTTCTTTGAGCTAATTCTTGAGCTAAAAAACGAGTATAAGTTCCAGAACCGCCCCCCCCATAAAGGAAAAGTTTGTAAAAATAAAATTTTCATAATTTTAAATCCCGTTCAAAAACGGGACTGTTTTCAATTTTATTAAATTAAAAAACAATGTCAAGAAATTTAGGGGAAAAACAGGGGATATTATCAAAATTATGCCCGGGGAGGGACTCGAACCCTCACGAGCTTGCGCTCATAACATTTTAAGTGTTACGTGTAAACCGATTCCACCACCCGGGCAAAACTATAAGGCACGGGCGAGAATCGAACTCGCGTAAAGGGATTTGCAGTCCCCTGCCTAAAGCCACTTGGCTACCGTGCCATTTTATCATTTTAGCAATTTTGGAACTTTTTTCAATCTTTTTTTTTCTTGTTTTATTTTTTCTAAAACTTCTTCAATTCTGTCAGCTTGAGCAGTTCTCTCATCTTTTCTAAATTTAATATTGGGAACAATCTTAATCTTCAAGATTTTCTTGAGCCTTCTATGAAAAAAATAACTTTTTCTATTCAAAAGGTTTAAAATTCCTTGAATTTCTTTCTCTGGAAGCACTGAAACATAGAGCTTAGAATTCTCCAAATCCTTTGATGTTTCAATCCGAGTTATAGTTACAAGGGTTCCCAAAGGAATATCAAATTCTTTTAAAAGAATTTGAGAAATTTGCTCTCTTATTAATTGATTTATTCTTTGGATTCTATGAGACATTTATCTAAAAAAAACTAAAATATCTCCTTCTTGAATTTTAACGTCACCCTCATATAATACTCCACATTCACTCCCTTTAGGGGCAACTTTTATATCTTTTTTCTTTGCCTGAAGACCAATCAATTTACCTTGACCGATTTTTTCTTCCCCTCTAAAAATTTCTATTTTACATCCCTTTTCTACTTTTCCTTCAATTACCTTCCCTCCCACAATTTGCCGTTTTTTTTCGGTTCGGAAAATTGCTAAAATTTTAACTTTCCCTAAATCCTGACGAACTTTTTTAGGTTGTAAAATTTTCTCCGTTATTTTCTTCACCTCCTGGAATAATTCGTAAATTACTTCAAAAATTCTAACTTT
>Ga0075125_10001118_pt1 | contig 12682 bp, 17 predicted proteins | sample AntAceMetag02UKN_FD_69810 | JGI IMG/M metagenome (GOLD analysis project Ga0075125, IMG submission 69810) | Saline lake microbial communities from Ace Lake, Antarctica - Antarctic Ace Lake Metagenome 02UKN | ecosystem: Environmental > Aquatic > Non-marine Saline and Alkaline > Saline | place... | reverse complement strand
ATCGGTCAAGTGCCAGCTAAGAATTTAGTCTGGAAAGCATCGATGGAATTGGAATTGCCTGCCTGTTGGAAACCTTTCTGGATACGATATCGTTGTATACATCTAAATAAATGTGACCACTTTTTTTCATGCTAAAATTTTTATTTACATATTCTTTTGCGGCTGCACCCATCTCATCCCTGAGTACCTTTGATTTAACGAGCTTCTTAAGGTGTTGATAGAACTCTTCCTCTGTACTAGCAATAAAACCACCACCGCTTTCAACAATAGATTTTGTGTATGGTTCAGACTTTGATGCAACCATGGGAATCCCATATGCAGAAGATTCTAAAAATTTTAAATTTGACTTATATTTATTAAAGTCAGCTGGAGTAAGCGGGGCGATAGCAATATCAAAGCTGGCATAAACAACACCGTACTTATCAATATCTTCAGGATAGAGAGCTCTTTTTCTCTTCTTCTTTAAGTGTGCAAACAAAGAATGAATCGCCTTCGCGTGAGCGTTACGCTTATCATGTATAGTTGTTGCAACTGGATCTTTTTTACTAACATCAGTTGTAACTACATGTGTAGGAACAGCACCATAATAAATATGTACAGCTGGTATTTCCTTGGCCAGGCGCATTAAGGTCTTTGATATCATCTTTATGTCGGGGAGGTGACTTGAACCACCAAAGTATCCAATAACTACCTTGTCACCGTTGTCAACCTTTTCCGCATTCCACATTTTAAGATCGTAGTCTATCAGGTTTGGGGTTATGTATACATGATCATTGTATTGACGCATGTACTCAGCCAGTGCCTCGGTTGTGACGGTAACTGCATCTGAAGCCGTACCCATCTCTTCGGTTCGCTCAACCCATCGGTTCATAATCGCTATCTCTTTGGCGTTATGGCTTGCATGCAGAACAGGGCTATCGTCTAGTTCGTAGACAACATGCTTCTTATATTTATGGGCGAGATTTACAATACCGGACCAATTATTAAACCTGGTCACAACAACAACGTCGGCAATATCCTTAATTATTTCCTTGATTTTCTTCAGATCTTCTTTTGAACTCATATCGGTTTCAACGACAAAGCCTCGATGACCATTCGCGTTTAAGTATTCACATGGATTGATGTTACGATAATGGATGCAACCAGGTGCTCCAAGGGCAAAGTGTACAACATTCATAAAAAGGGCTCCGTTCTATTTTATGGTCGTGGTGGATCTGTCTCTAGTTTAGACTGTGGTCCATCGGTTCCGGGGCTTCCCGGTGCTCCGGGTGTACCAGAATCATCATCAACACCACGTTCTTCAGCAACAATACCCTGAGACTTTTCAAATACAGGAGTATAGTCATCTATATTTTCACGCGTTTTTCTCTTACGCATTACTTCAAAATCATCGTCATAACCCATCTGCTCACCAATACTTATAGCAGAGGCAACTCCATTACTGAGAGCGAATTCCTGCTCCTTAAGGATCTGAGCTGCCTCCTTAAGCGCGTTGGGATCAAAAGCGATAGAGATACCTTCATCGCTAGAAATAATTGATTTATACAGCATTTCCCAGAACTCAGCAACAACCTTTCTCCAGCGTTCAATACGTGCGATCAACTGCTTTGTAAAGATATATCCACCAGAATATGAACCACCTTCACCAGATGTGAGAATCCTTGAGAAGCCAAAGTTTCTCTCTATAACTTTATCGACATTATCAAATTTAGTTACTGGTGCATATTTCGCAGGTTCTGGACCATGGTATTCATGGGTGATCTCTGGGGTAGTGACCTCTACCATTGCCTTCGATTCGTCACCTGTATATTTTTTCAATAGGGCATTAAGCTCCGTTTGAGTGGCGGCCTGTACAATTGTCTTGAAGGGAGTGCTCTTCGCCTTGGCTTTGTCAACAATAACCTGGTGTAAAAGATTTTTAATATGGAAATCTACAGAGAATTCACCGTCCCATTTTAACTTACGTAATTTTATATGCGGGAAAGCACGAGACATTTCTGGATCCACAAGAGCATCGCGAACACCCTTCCGGTTCATAATATAAACGAATTCTCCGTCTGACTCTTTAAATTCTACGAACCCACGCCTTACGCCTGCACCACCCTGCGCAGCAAGTACCCACTTCGGATCAATACCCTTTAGATTTTTCTTTCGAACAGCATCTAGAATATATTCAGGGAGTTCATACAAAACCTGCTTTTGGGGAACACCATTGATAACGCCACCATTTCTAATGACTGTGAGTCTTTCCGGTTCTAGGATTTTTATATACAGAACTGTATTACCAACACGCTTGACCAATGGAACTATATTTGAATATCTAAATGCACTCTCGAACATCTGCGCTGAAAGTCCGAGCATATCATAATTTTTCTTAAATCTTTTTATTTTATTTATTCTGGTTTGTGTTCCACCGAGACGGACATTAATGCCCTTGATACTTAAGTCGGAACTCATTAATACAAGATCACCAACCAGGTCATCCTCGGAAGCATATTTATCAGCGGTTTTAAACTTCTCTTTTTGACTAGAGGGAATTGCTGAGGACATAAACTTTGAAGCATTCTCATCAAAAGATTTTGAAAGCGATGCAAATGCCGTTTCGTACAACTTGACACTTTCTTGGGCATCCATGCCATTCCTGCGCATGAACCTCTTGAGGTCTCTTACACCAACGCCAAGTTCACCAGCTGCATACGTGACCTTCTTAAACTGTCCGAGTGCTTGCCAGACATTACCAACGGTCAACTCTACTGATTTACTATACTTCATAGGTAAGCCTCCGAATGCTATTCGCTAGACACAATAATAGCACACTCACACAAATCGGTCAAGTTCCACGGGTCAACGTTATGATGCCAGCGAGGACGTTTGCGTTGATACCAACAACCCTATCTTCCTCACTCATAAGAAATAAAATATCGTCATCACGTATAGATATTCCACCAGAGCTCATATTAACTAATGCCTGAGCCCCACCAGTAAGATTACCACGAACACGCTTAAATGTTGCTCCCGGTCCATTCGGTTCAACATATTGATAAGCACCTATCGCGTGTTTAATCGAATGCAGTATCGTAGTCCTGAGAAAGCCATCAAGATCTTTTTTCACAGCCGTATCGTGATAGTTAATCATCTCAGAAATAAACTTTAACAACCCACCTGGATATGCATATTTATCAGTATACTTCGACATGTACGGTGCATGCAGAAAGCCAGGCATCCTCTCTCCATGGTCACCCTTGGAATATTCAATACTCAAAGTTCTACCGTTTGTGGCATCACGTTTAATCAATGAAAGGTTTTCCAGGAGTGTCGCTATTGCCGTACCGTCTTTACTGTCTTTCATGTTGTATAACAGTCGCTTAATGTAGTCAAGCGTATTAATCGATGCGTGGCAGTAATCACACATATCAGGATTTTCTGTCTTTATTACACCGCATATTTTACATGTCTGTTCCATAATTAACCTCTTGCTATAGCTATTGAATCAGTCTGATTAACCAGCTTTTTGACCTCTAGAAAAACATTAGCCATAAATAATCCATAAATATTACAATAGGCTAAATCCTTCCTGCGAGGAGATGCAAACTGGAACAACCCGTTAGCTGTTTTTTTACGAGCCCCAGTGCGGGGATCTATCATATATCTTATTGCATTTATCTGATCAATAGATTTCTTTGCAGCAATTAGCGCCTCAATTTCTTCACTGGTCATCTTGCCACTATTCCCTAAATCTGCAAGCTCAAAACGACTTCTGGTCAGCGGAACCTCAACCAGCCCCTTCTCAAACATAGACGAAACCGTCTCGTGTTCCTTGTTTACAAGAGCATCATCTCCACGCCATGTCGCCTTATCGCTTTCGGACCGGACGTACACAGCACGGATAAACTCATTTGCTCTGGATATAAAATGAAGTATCCTGACAACGCCAGCATCGTCGAGTTCATAATCATGAGGTACGATAGGTGCATAATCGTGCACCCCTCCAAATTCATCTATCAGTCTTGGTTTTGCGAGCGAATCAGCGAGATCTCCACCACCACCGCCAGGATCAAGACAGACCATGATGGGTTGGAAAATGTTTACAAGCCTGTGAATATCCATTGCCATTGGGTCCTTACGTACATCCTCTGCTATGTATACATAAGCAAGCCTGTGAGGGACGTCAGTCGTTCCATTTCCAATTCTGATAACAGAGGCCGCCCCATCATCTCCATGGCCAGTGCCTTTTGCTTTCCCCTTGGAACGCATGCGTTCGGTGCCTTTAGCTGAATCAACTGCAATTATATACTCGTATCCTTCTTCGCGTACTGGGAGTGGATAGTAATCACGCATTGACCTAGTTATACTTGCTGGATCGTATGGCTTGTTCTTGTAGCCTTCGATCCACTTACCGCCATATACTCTTTGGTAATCTTCATCAAGCATAGAATCCTTGGCCATCTTGACAATTGCAGAATCATATATAATTCCATCAAATCTTGGATCGATGTCTTCAACACTACAATTGAAATCATTATATGATGGATGACCATCTGCAATCATGTCAGAGAAGAATTTCCTAAAAATAAAACATTCATCAGACGGTCTTTTTGCAGATCCGTCATATATAATTTTGTTTGAATACACTTCATCGCCACGCATATATAATTCAAAAAATCTAACCAAGTCATCTTCTGTACGAATCTGCTTAAATCCTATATCCTTATATCCAATAGCATCATCATACGAGAATCCAAAGACTTCAAAAAAATTGTTCTTAAATCTAAAAATGGCCTCCGCTACAGAAAGTCTTTCGTGAACACCAATATGTGAACGCGGTTTCCGATCTTTAACCAACCCAAACGCAAGGCTATATCTCTTATCATTCAACTCTCCCAACGGACGTTGTAAATGTGTCTCAGATAAAATTCTGAGTGTCTGGGTGTTTTTATACATTCCATTTGTCCTGGTTGCTATGGGTGTGATTGTCTCACTAATAATGTCTGGCTTATTCCAGCTGGTCCACTCAGAAAAGTGTATAAAGTTAACACGCCACGACTGTAAAGACTTTCCCTCCTTACCCATATCTGGAGTCATTGTCTTAATTGACGACAATGTTTTTGGGAGACCTTTAAATTTGTGCGCACATCTAAATTCTGCAATAGCACCGTACTCCTGTTTACGGACACGGCCTTCCATGTCAGCCCTTCTAACGGTATAGTAATCTTTTAAATGTCCATCACCATTGATCCAATTTTTTATGTGTTCGTCAAACAACTCGCTACCAATCTTCTTATCCATACCCAATAAGATTCCAGTGCGAGCAGGAATCAATGGAAGTTTAGCGGTATCCTCAAGCATAAGATTGTGGGACTTGCCAGTAGAGCGACCAGAATCATCCATGAAAAATGTACTTCTCCATTGGCGCTCAAGCCGCTCTATCTGTAGCGGATCAAAACCAGATCTTGGTATGCCGATCATGTAATCAATGCATAACATTGGATCATGCATGAGAGCATAGATCTCAATTGGTTTTAGGGTTGCTGGCATACTATCCTAGAATATTGTTTTGATTCTATCTAGTATCCTAATGGATCATCGCTTTGATAACCCTGGCCACCTGGATTTCCCTGATTGTTTTGGTTGTTTCCGCCACCTTGGTTACCCTGACCACCATAATTACCGCCCTGATTACCCTGGTTGCCCTGATTCTGGCCACCATAGTTACCACCCTGGTTTTGGTTATTTCCGCCACCCTGGTCTTCCGGGCCAAAATTAATAACAAGCGAATGCGTTGGCTTACCAGAAATCTGGTTCTTGCGCTTACTTACATTCACATTGAGCCAGCCCTTCTGGTTAATGTTATTAAGCATTGTTTGGACATTTTCGGTAGTGAATGCGAGACTTAGAAACGGACCATATTTTCCGTCTCGAATTGTTCCCGTTCCACAATAAACTGGATCTGACATTTTTTGCTCTCCTAATACATTCCGGTTTTTTTGGATTCACCATTGCCCTCATTGGGCCTCTCTGCGTCTGGTGGACCACATTCTTTTAACATCTTAAACAGTTTATCAATTCTGATCATTGACCTGTTCATCGACTCTTCTGAATCCTTATCCGTGGAATATTCCTGGACAAGGAAAAGTGTTTGCGTGTGCTTTAACCCCAGCTGTTCAAATATCAATTGGTTAATAACAAATGACACATCTGGACGAGAATCGATATCATATCCCATATCATAATACTTCTTGAGTTCAGCGAGGAAGTAGTTCATATCGTCTGGAGACAACCGTTGAAGGGTATCCATCATAAACACAGGAGCCTGCAATGCTATACGCCTCTCTACATCAGACAAGTCTTCTCTCGCAACGCCATCGGTCTCAGCCAATAGTTGGTGCAGAAACTCACGCTCAATACGCAGCTTCCTGAAACTTATTTCCTTGTCGCTTAAATCCCTGGTCCAAGTCTTGATGTGTTTAGCAACTTCCTCGTCCATCCTCTCAGTTGCAAGGGCAGTCGCTTCGTGCATCGTATATCTTGGCAAATATTTGAGATTCTTATTTTTACGGTCAATGGATGCGGCTCTTTTTTGAGCTTGAATATCCTTCTTTTTCTCGCGATCTTCTATTTCTTTATTCTTAACTTGGATACAATTCCCGATAGCCCCCTCGGGGAATTTATACATACCCTTGGCCATTTTCTTCGTATTGCCAAAATCACCGTCATGCATATACTTTCTGACAGTGGCCTCGTGCCATCCAGTACGGGCAACCACATCTGCTACTGTATATGTTTCGTATTTAACTGCCATGGCTGAATATACCTTGTTGGTTTATATCGGTCAAGTCAACTAGACTTTTCCGACAAGAGCCCCTGACTCATCTTTAAAAATATCAACAAACCTTTTTGAGACCGGAGTTAGTTCGGTTGCTATGTCTCCATGGCACGGGGTGAGGTAGTAATAACCAGAATCGATAGGGCTTACAGATGACTCACCTATCTCCGGGATTATATTAAGTTCACGCTTCAAATCTGAGACTGTTGCTCCATCTGCAATATTAAGCAAATGCTCCAGATTCTTTGAGTTTATGTGCGGTGCCATCTCAGTAAGTTTTGTTACCCCAATTTCAGACAGCCTATCATCTGGTACGTCAAGTTCAATTCTATATTTCTGGTGGAGTCTAGCCAGCTGGAATACCCACGCTCTAGAATACGCCTCAGATTGGATATACTCGTCAAAAGAATCAAACCCATAGATAATATACCACTTACGTGTCTGGATCCTATGAAACCGCTCTGCGAGCTCTAGAAATATATCCTGGGCACCCTTATAGAGAGCCTGTACTTCACGCTGGACCTTAACGGCCTCATCAACCTCTTCACGATGATCAATTAATTCGCCATCAACTTCTATTACTTTTAGTTCAGCCATTCTTGCTCCTATATAGCTCTTCTGCCTGAGCTACCATTGTTCGTGCACTTAAGACCCAGTCATCTGTATCGATAGGCTCAAATCCAAATCTTATGCGTAACAATTTACACACTTCTTCGGAAAAGTCAAGTCTATACTTCTTTTCTACAAAAGAATTTCCTTTGGCGTGACATAGCATGTGATGCTTATGGGTAAGTGGTATTCTCCAGTAATCACCACCCCTGGCACCCTTGGTATGTATGTGATGTCCATCGGTTCTGAATATTACACCATTTTTAGATTCGCGTCTATCAAACCGACCATTCGTTAATGATGGCAGTCCGGCAATAAAATCAACATAGTTTTCATCTACAACACCAGGCTTAGGTTTTTGCGCGGCTTTTAAACCACTCAGATTCATTGCGCTCCCTCCACTTTAAATATTTAATAGGCTTTTGCATCCAGATCTTTCCACCGACATGCGGGAATCTATTCATTCCAGACCCTGATGAAATCCAATCAACAGACACGGGGACATTTAGGGATCTAGCCATATCAACAACACCCAGAATCCAATCAACCTTAACCGTGGCTATCCTACGCGAGTAATGCGATGCAACAACGACCCAGTCTATAACCGATAGATCAACATCCACAACCGGACCAAGGATTGGTTTGCACTCGACAAATTTAGTGTGTGGCCATGCATTTAGATCGTATGCCCTCCAAGCGTATTCTTGAGTCTCAATATTTACACCCAGCATTAAATTGTCGCACTGTTCAGCCAGTTCTTCCGGGAGAACATTTTCAAGAAAGTATTTCATCCGGTGCGTATATTTCGTTGTTGTCTGGAACAGATGTCTCTTATTATCTGCAATCATCTGGAATATTGTAATCAGGTCTTTATCTGAAATCTTTGTCTGGAACATATCTGCATGAGGTGACAATCTATACCAGGTCGGACGCTTACGTTTTTTAGGGATCCACAAAGACCGTTCGTTAAATCGTACGTTTTCAAACCCGCCAGGATGAAACCTCTTCTGATTATTTTCTGCGAGCCATCTCCAGACGCACACATCACACCCTGAAGAGACTGATTCACATCCACGAGTAGCATGTACACCCCAGGGGCGATCAAAGCCTTTAACGCTGTTTGGTGGGCTTAATATTACATCCCTGCGTTGCAAATATCTTCTCCTGTCAAGTCCCAAACAACGAGCGAAAGCAGGTGAAGTGCATCGGCCTGGTTGTCATCAATTATTGTTTGGGAGGGAAACCTAGACACTGCAGCATCTATCATGGCTTGCTTAGAGGCTTTTCCATGTCCAGTGGCATGCTTTTTGATTGTTCCGGTATGCTTATCTGTAAATTCAACATCGAATTCAGCGCAAAGCTTTTTCATTATGGCAATCATCCCAACGATTACCCATGTTGGCGGACCTCCACGTAGATGGGCCTGTTCGTATCCAACAACATCATAATGACCACTGATCATCATAATTCTTAGCCATTGCTCAAACTTTAGAAATCTCAATCCTGGAGAATCGCCAGCCTTTACGGCAAATGATTCCGTGCCAGAACTCAATCGGTTGTCGGTAGTACCTATTATCCCAGACCTGATGGTTGGATCAATGTATTGTGCCCATCCAAGCTGGGTTGCTAGGTCAAGAGCTAAAATTTTCATTTCTTATCTCCCAGGTTAGCAAATTCACCATAAAATTCTTTAGCTTTTTTACAGTACGCAGCATATGCTTCCTCCTTGGTTTTGAATGTTTTTGCAAACACACGTTTTTTATTTAGCGTAACAACCGCCTGGTACCTTCCGCGTATCTTTGACACGCCCTTATATCCAGATGTATTGTCTTTGCGCATTCTTTGATTTATACAGTTTTGCGATCTTGTCGCTTCGCGTAAATTTGAAATCCAATTATTTCTTCTAACAGTGTCCCTATGATCAAGATCATGCTTTGGCCACCTACCATAAAAATGTAACCACGCTAACCTGTGAGCTCGATACATGTGTCCATCAAGCTGAATATTTATATATCCACCAACATTAAATGTACCAGCAACCCGTCCATGTTTTATAGCAATATTAGGGCTATTGTTCCACGTAAAAATGCCAGTGATAGAATTGTAATTAAGGAGATATTTCAACCTATCTAGACCAATTCTCTTATTGTATTTCTTCATATGGCGCATTCGGTAAAAACAACGGTTCAAAACGAGTATATTCCTTAACCCATCTCATCTTAAAATCTGCAGTTGGTCCATTTCTGTGCTTGGCAATATCTATAAGTGCCACCCCCTCGGAACTACTGCCGTCATACATAACATCTATATTATGCTGTTCGGGTCTCCATAGGAAAATAATAATATCAGCATCCTGAGCGATTGCCCCAGAGTCACGCAAGTCCTTCAACACCGGGCGTCTCCCAAAGGCGTCTTTAGTCAACTGAGATAATACGATTATTGGTATGTCAGCTTTTTTTGCGAGCTGTTTTATTTGCCTGGTTATTTTCCCTATCTCAAGATTTCTATTCGAGTGTCCGGGCTCATCCATTAATTGTAGGTAATCAACAATTAGTAATTTTACACCCTTTGAATTAACTAGATGTTGTGCTTTTGCAATTATCTGACTCGCAGTTGCATCAGTTGAATCATCTATATATATTGGCAGTTTATTAACCATGGTGGCAGCCGTTAATAGCCTACTGTACTGCTCCGTCTTCATGGTTCCAGAATTAAGTAAATCACCAGGAACTGACGCCTCTGAAAATAGAGCTCTTAAATAGAGCTGTTTCTTTGCCATCTCAAGACTTATAATACCAACCGGGTTTCCATCAAACGCAACATTTCTACCAATCTGCATAGCAAAAGCTGTTTTCCCGATAGACGGGTTTGCTGCCACAATAATCTCGTCACCACCCTTAAGTCCACCCAGAACATTATCCACTTCATATATGCCAGTTGGCATCCCTGGATACGCACCTGGGTTATCAAAGCGTTCTGTAATAGTTGCAACTGCATCATCTGCTACAGATTCAAGCTTAACATATCCGCTAGACTTATCGCTGATCAAGGCACTCGACACATCGTTTATTTTTGCAAGCAATGCAGATGGTGCCACAGCCCCGTTATACGATACCTTAATAATATCATCCAAACTTGATATCACCGTTCTTAACACATATTTATCACTCACAATAGTTGCATAATACCCAGCATTAGCTGTGGATGGTATTCCATCGGTCAATTCTGATATATATAGAGACCCGCCAACCATCTCTATTTCCTGCTCATCTCTAAGCCTGGAGGCTACAGACATCTGATCTGCTGGCAAACCTTCTGCACTAAGACTCTTTATAATCCTAAATATCTTCTGGTGTTTTGGTGTGTAAAAAGAATCCTCGCTCAGAATTGAAAGACATTCTGCGAGAGCAGGCTGATCCAACATCATTGAGCCAAGAACACTTTTCTCTGCGTCTGTATCATGTGGCGGAATAAATATATTCATTAACTACGATACCATAAATTATCCGAACGCATCACGTAGTGGCTACTCACTGGAAGCAGATTATTCTTCCTGCAGTCAAACACAGCATCCTCATAAGATACCCCGTCATTCTCGGCATCTTCAACCCAATCAAGATAAAAATCGTTACGCATAAACCTCACCATATCTCGGGCGCTTACATCGCCACGACCATCAATATAGTTCGAAATGGCACGTTCGAGCAAGTCAATCTTTTTTTGAGACTTAAAATTGTTATTAAAAAACTTCTTCGCTTCTGCCTTTCCGAGCTTCCGGCCATTACGTCTTGGATACATTTTCCAGAGGCGTTTAAAAACGTCGTCAGCGACCACTACAGCAGTCTGATTCTTCTTAGACAACATCTTGTCCCAGTTAGCATCAAACATCGCACTGAGGGCATCGTGGGTCTCCTGGATGGCAATATTCACAGAATCCTCTATAAGCCTATGTTCATCAGGAATATCAACTCCGGTAAAAAGGGCAACATATTGCATAAGTTTTGAGGTCAGTACGGAATCGTTTAAAAACTTGTCCTCGTTAAACACACCAGCCTTTACAGCTGCAGACACGGCCACCCCAAGATCTTCGGCTGTTACAATATCAGAAATCGAATCATAAAGTTTGTCAAGATCTATTGCGGGGATACCCTGGCGAGCATCAAATATAACCTTTAGAACACCGAGTGAATTTACTCCGGCTATTTCCAGATACTCGTCAATCGTCTTTTTTGGAATTAAGTCTAACATTCTGCAACCCGTACCTTTCTATGGCATCATCAACAGCAGCTTTGTTTAGCTCGTATTTATCGAAACACAGATTGTATACGAATTTCTTCTCGAGGTTTTCGAGCCAATACCTTAGATTTTTGCCAAGCTCAGTCCGCCTGGGTTCGACCTCTATTAATGTGGAGAACTTATTCAACTGCAAGACCCCACTTGTATACATTTTTCCCAGTTATGGGACAAGGTGAGCGCTCTTTGAATTTCAGGACATTAGACTTCACTAACTCATTTACCCGGCCAGTGACGTTATTTAAATCAAGTCCAGTTGCCGTGGCTATCTGCCTGTTTGAGGCTTTACCAACATTATTTAGGTAGTGGCAAATGATCTTTTTACATTTCGGGATCGCTGGTTGGATCTCGAGATATGACTGTCTACTTGTTATTGCTATCATTATAACTCCTTCTCTACTTTATTACTTCTTCCAGAAGCCCTTCGCTTTACCTTTATCCCCTCGATGTCTTCCTCGGACAGGCTGGGATATATGGCGTAGATCTCTCTCCTGGATGGAAACTTCTTCACGATCAATAGACGGAAGGCCTCAGTTGCTCTACCCATCTCGCTTACTCACCCATTCAAAATATTCCCTAAGTATTCTGGGCATATCCTCAAGATATAAAGTGTTCTTATAATTCCAGGCAGAATACGTTTGCTCGTATCCCTGGCTTCTTATCCATTCGTAGATTTCATGGTTGGTAGGTTGCTTTGTCTCACTCATCTTTAAATATCCTTTTTATTTTATCAAGATCTTTATCTGACATAATCCACTTCGATCCATCATGCGCACCATACTTAATAGCACAGGCAGTCGAGCAGAATAGACCGAGCGTTATAAAATTAAAGCAGTCTGGGTTTGCACATTTGTATTGAAGTTTTGAATTCTCGTTTTCCATGGCTATAATCTAATAACTAGACAGTCCAGCGCAAGAACTTTCTTTTTATTTAATTTTTTGCTTGCATTGCAATGT
>Ga0075125_10001115_pt1 | contig 12694 bp, 24 predicted proteins | sample AntAceMetag02UKN_FD_69810 | JGI IMG/M metagenome (GOLD analysis project Ga0075125, IMG submission 69810) | Saline lake microbial communities from Ace Lake, Antarctica - Antarctic Ace Lake Metagenome 02UKN | ecosystem: Environmental > Aquatic > Non-marine Saline and Alkaline > Saline | place... | reverse complement strand
GTATATACTTATTACTTTTGTATATACGGTTTTTGTTATAAGTTATTAGAATAACTTAATAATATAAGTTATTAGAATGAGTTTTAAGCAGTAGCTAAATTGGTAGTGTTACTACTGCTTAGTAACGAATCGCTCTACTGCATTGACGCCACTTCGAAGTAGTAACAAGTGTTTCTGCGACTGAATTGTGTTACTACTATATAGTGATAACATTTTGATAAATAGCTACTGCATGATTCAGAGAAATAGATATAAGCACAAATTAAGAAGAAAAAGTACGATAATAATAGAATTTAGAATAGTTATTAGATATATGTAATTGCTATAGACTCTATACCCCCGGAAAATTTTTACATTTTTTCAAAAACGTGTTTATACCCCCGGAAACTTTTACATTTCTCAAGAATATACTATGTTACACGTGACATATCAATCATCAAGAGCTATATTATTAGAAACCATTCTAATCCTACACCGTGGACATTGCTGCCTAATTTCAGAACTATACCCACACCGCGGACATCTATATATAATACCAGATTTCATTTCTTTAATATCCATATAGGTGGACATGCTTTCGCAGCGGCGCACTCAAGCTTATATATCCTAAACTCCCTTATAGCTTGTTCACAGGCTGACCTTATTAATTGTTCATCCGTTTTTAGTGTTTCATCTGTAACCACGATGCCTGTTTTAAAAGCACCAGAACTTAACGTCATTTTAATAGTCATTGTATAACCTCTATTACTGTTTTATCTTTATCAGCATAAACTGATTTAATAAGTTTACCTTGTCTTTCTAAGTCTAAAAGCTTCCAACACAATTCGTGTACTTGTTTGTTTCCCATAGTTATAGTTCTAATTATCATCGTTTTTGTGTAAAATCTATATTTATATCGTTACATTTGTCCATTAATAGTAAATCCATTATTTTATCAACTGTTTTTTTACTTAGTTCGCCTTTTTTAACAAATGTTATATATTGTTCATTTGGTATTGCCTTTTTATATGTGTTATGGAATATAGTAGGTTTACATGGGTATTTCTCTCCTTCTACCCCGGTTATAATAAAGTCTCCAGGACAAACAATATGTCCACCTTCTAAGGTGTCTATCCATCCATGGTGATACATTAGTTTACCACAATGCTTACACGGCATTTGACTACTTATATCCGGGTGTCTAAAATGCCCAACATCTATAATTACTTTATTCCATTCATCCGCATCTATTGTTACTGGTATTTTTGTATATTTCATTTTATTCCCCGCGATTAATATATTATTAATTCGCCATTACGTGTTTTTGGTCTCATTGACATTCGCATTTTATCAAATGCATTTTGAGTTTTTATCATTTCTTTTCTAAATTTACTACTTTTGCAATTTTTTATAAAATATAGTGCTGCCTGTTCAGGCGTTTTATCTCCAAAAATACTCCTACTCCTCCTCTTCTTCTGTGTTTTCGTGGTCATTTAAATCATCCTCGTGTTCATCGTCATACATTTATATTACCTCGTTATAGTATTTTTCAACTGATTTTGTCATTTTTTCTTCCATTAAACTCCAAACCATATACTCTTCTCCCAACTCCCATTTGTGAGCTGGTCTATAAAATTTTCTCAATACAAAATGTAATACTTCATGCGTATAAGTATCACAAAACCATTTACAAAAATAGTCCTCTGGTGTTTTCCTTATACGTTTTTTCGCTGCAATTACGGCTCTTTCCCATAATCGTTGTATATTTATATATATGTCCTGTGCTTTACGTCCATAAATATATGAGAAGCCATCAAGCTCCTCCGGGTCTTTTATCACTATCAGTTTCATCTAGAGTCACCAAACTGCCTATTACTAAGGCTATCATTGCATTATTCTCCAGTTCCCTTAAAATCATCAGTATCTCTCTAGCACTGAGCCCCTCGTCTACAAACTTAGCTTCTACTTCCTTCACTATATCTATTATTGTTTTTTTAGTCATTTCTGTTACTATTACGCCCTCTTCCTTTTCCTTTTCCTTTTCCTCTTACTGGCTTTGGGTCTCCTTTTTTTCCTACACGTGGTGTACCACCACAATCTCCTTTTTTGTTTTCCATTTTATTTACCTCGTTATTTGTCTTTGTCATAAAACTTTGTTAAGCATCCTTTACATTGTGTTTTTTGTGGATTTTCTTCGTCGGGAATTTGATGTTCCTCTCCTAATCCACACATTGGGCATTTCATTTTTTTGTCTCCTTTATCTTAAAAAAATCGTTTTCAGTCTTACTTGCTGTTGTCTTGTTTATAGTTGCCATTAATATCTCAGTACTATCTCCACTTGCTACAAATCTTTCTAATGCAGTTGTTTTACTTGAAGGGATTGCTTGTGCAAATGGTGAATATCCAAATGACTGTGCACACCTATTAGCTAATGCTAAACTGATAACTGTATCATCGTGGCTATGCCCTGAACCTTTCATAACTTCATTTCCTGCTTTTGTAACTTCTACAACGAATCTTTCTAATTCTCTATCTAATATCTTCATTTGTTCTCTTGAAAACTCATTTCCATATGGTAATATGATTTTTTCGTTTTCAAACGCTATTATTAAGCTTCTAATCAAATCTTCTTTACCTTGACCTCTTCCACCTGTTGTAAATGGTTCTACATTCAATCCATAGTCATCTATCATCAAATCTATGAAATCTTGACCCATATTGTTCTTTTCTACTAAAATTATAGGATGGTTGAAGTTTCTTGATATTTCTGCCATTTGTTCAACTTGCAATGCTATTTTTAGACCTTTTTTACGCCACATCCATACAACACGTCTTATATTGGTTTTAGAGTTATATGCTATAACAAATACTACTGTAAAGTCAGCTCCTGCTGTTCCTGCTCTAGCACAATCTACACTAATATAATATTGCCACTCATTTGCCTCTTGCGGTTTAGCTGTCGAGTAAAGTATGTCTCTACAACCTAAATCTGTAGCTTTTTTACGAACTGCATATGTAAATAACTGTGCACCACTAGAATATGTTTTACACATGAACTCTTTGTCAAATTTCATGGTTCCTTGTCTAGCTCTTATAGCCATCAACTGTTTCCATGTAAATCTATCAGGGCAAAGTATTTTCTCATTTTCCCAATCTATAATAGCAGGGTATGTGTAAAGTTTCCATGACTCGCCCGTGTCGTCTAATTCTATTCTTTCTTCAATACTTGTAAATATATCTGTCTCACTTTTAGGTGTTCCTACAATAACCATTTGTCCTTTACGGACTAATATCATTGGTTCAAGTTCCTCGTCTACAAAATTTTCAATCTCAGTATCTGATAACTTATTATCTGACCTAAGTATATCATCGCATACAATATAGTCGTATGTACCTCCTCTAACTTCGGAACCAACACCTCTAGCTCTTATTACTCCTCCATTGTAAACAATGTCTTTGGAACTCCATTTAGATTTAGTATTTCGTTTTTCAAGCAAAAACTCATTATTTACTATAATATTGGTCATATAACCCATAAGCATTATTGCCTGGTCTTCTGATGCTGATTCTAGAAGTACATTATAGTGTTCAAACATAGCCATTCTATATACTGGTACTAAAACTGTCCAATAAGTTGAATTATGTGTAACTATATAGTCATTTATTAAATACGTATGTGAATCATCATCCACCATTATACATCTACAATTTTCTCGTCTGACTAATTCTATTTTTTTAAATATTCTAACGGGTTTATATTTAATATTATAAAATTTATTAGCTTTACGTTTAAGTTTAAAAGGATTAATACCTTGTAACCATATTTTAACTCTATATGATATGTGTTTTTTACCTTTATATTTACCATTTTTAATATCTATTCTAGCTTTACCGCCTAATGATTGTACTAATTCTTTAACTTGTTTGCATAATTCTTTTGAAATTGAATAATATTCCATTATACATGTATCACTTATACATCCATCTGTATCCATTAGTCCTCTTAAAAGTTTTATACGGTTTTCTACAGAATCCACCATATATTCTTGTGGAATAAATTTAGTCAATGATTTAGTTCCCCATAATTTTAAACGTTTTAATTCTGTTATAAGTTTACTTTTATGATTTATTTTCGTATCTATAAGTCTATAACTATAGTTACCACTATTTATTATCATTAATTGTGGCATATTTGTTTTTATTGTATCAACTATTTCTATATCCGCAGTTGTTAATATACAACTATCTTGTGATAACCCACCATCACCGATTAATGCACCTAATGTATATGTGTCTATATAATGTTTTTGTTTTTTAAATTGTACCGGTTTTGTAAGAGGTATTCTATAAGCATTATCACTTTTTGGTTCCATACCTTGTTTATTTATAATTTCTTTAAGAGATTTTGTTTTCCAATTTAATTCTTTTCCGTTTCTTCCAGTTCCAGCTTTTTTTACTTTCCAAAGATGTTCTAATTCACATTCTGCAACAGACCCGTCAGTAAAAGTAATTTTATAGACATTTTTCTTTCCTTGTTCAAAAATATTTGTAACTGTTGTTTCAATACCTTTTTCTGAAAATACTTTATCTCCTATTTTTAATTGTCCCATAGTAGTCCACCCAGATGGTGTAATTATAGGTGTAGAATATGGATTAGCTTTACCGTGCTGTCTTGAACATTTAATAGTAATATGGTCGCCGCCAGCACCTATTTTAGTCCAATCCCACCAAAGTCCGTTAAAACGTATAGGTTCGGGATATCCTGCGTAAGTCATATCTCCTAATATAAATTTATGAAACCAGTATATGCCTTCTACAGGTTTATAAGACATTTCTAATATTTTATTCCAAACTTGTGCTTTTTTAAAGGTTATAGTTTGTTCGTCGCCTATTAAGTACTCATTTGGTAAAAAATTAGTGTTACCTGATATTTCAGAATACCAATTAAGGTATTCGTCTATCATCTCTTTATATGTTCTCATTTAATTATATACTGTGTACTACAAGTATTTAAAGTTTTCGCTTTTGTGTCATCTATTATCTGTTGTAACCTAATTTCGAAGGTGTGGTTTTTTAAAACCTCTTCTTGCCCGGCTTTTGCAATTTTCTCTCTTAATTCGTCATCTTGTAGGTATTTAATAATTTTCTCTACCATATCGTCTGCATCTTTATAAACATCTAAATGTTTACCTGGTGTGAAAATATCTTTAATTCCATTTGTCTCAGTTGTAAGATAAAATGCACCTGCACACATTACTCTAAATAGTCTAGCTGAAAACCAATGTTTCCTATCTACCCAAGAATCTGCACCAATAACTATTTTTGAAGAATTACATACCATTGAGTGATAATCATTTACAACCATATATCCTGTATGATGACCGTCTACCCAACCTGGTACTGCTGGCTTATAATCTACAGTTCCATAAATTTTGAAGTCAAACCCTTCATTATGTATTCTTTCCATCAGTTTCATACGTTCTTCGTGTAAATTATCTAATCCACCTATAAAAACTACATCTGCTCCAAATTTTCTCTTTTGTATGCTATTTATCACACTTTCTTTATGTCCAGTAGTGCAACACGCTTCCATTAACTGTTTACAGTTTACTCCTAATGGTTTTAGTTCTTCTGGTGCACTTCCATCCGTTGTGTAAAAAATATCGAACTCTTTTAGTAGGTCTACATACAGTGGTACATCTTTTACAAGAGTTACACCTAATTTTGGGTCAAATATCCAGCCAACTATAGGATTTTTGTGAAATTCTCTAATTTTTCTAATTGTCTCAGGCATTATACCTATTCCTTTTACAACAATGGTTAAATCTGGTTTTAAACTTTTAACTGCGCCAATAAATTCATCATTCATACGTCTAACACCAAATTGTGATGTTATTTCTCTCCAATCAAATGTTGCGACTTTATGCCCCATATTTAATAGAGCTGTGTGTATATATAGTCCACTTTGGTTATCAGCCATGGGACAAAGTAATAAAATGTTCATTTGTATTTCCTCGTTTCTACTTTTGAATTTTCTAGTATTTCTCTATTTTCTAACCATGTAATAAAATCTAAAACATTACTACTTTGTGTTTCGCATTGAAATGTTGCTACAATTCGTCTAATTTCTTTGTTCATCATTTTAAATTCTCCTTATATTCATTATATTCATTGTCAACCGGGCAACATCTACACTTTTCTTTATTTGGTATAAATTTTTTATAAAGTTCTTTATGTGCATCCGAATTCCACAATTTCATAATATTAGTCTTATACAAATTACCAATACTTAAATGTTTAAATTCTCGTGAACAAGTTTCAGGACATGGGTAAATATTACCCTCAGCGTCTACAGAAACTGAATGTTTAATAACTTCACATTTAGAAAACTTCTTTTTATAATATTTATATTCTAATTTATCCCAAGATTCTCTATAGTCTACATTATCCGCTTCTATTTCTATTTTTTTATCAATAACAGTTGCATTTTTTGTAATTGATATTTTACTCATTATTTTTTTAAGTTTTTCAAGTTTATTAACATATGTACTAGCTGTCACGTTAAAAGTGATATACCCATTCAATTTATTAACTTGTTCTATTATTTCAGGTGTTAAAAGTAGTCCATTTGTATAAATTGCTACTTGTTGTTGGGATTTTACTAATAATTCCAAAATGTCTACTATTTTTGGGTGTAAAAGAGGTTCGCTATACATTCCAGATAAAAATATAATGGTATTTTCAGGAATTGATGCAAAAGTTTCTTTAATTATATTATAATCTAAATTATAATTTTCACCATCTCTAAAAAAATCACCGTAGCAATAAGGACAAGCTAAATTACATTTACTAGTTATATGTAACTCTACTTTATCGAGTTCATAATCTTTTAAAGTTTTCCATTTATCTCTGAATTGTTGTCTAGTCATTTTTATTCGTATTTCCCAATAGTAGTTATATATATTGTATATGCTCTTAATGCTTCTACACTTAAGTAATTCATTATAGAAGACCCATCTTTTTTCATATCTTTAAGTAAATGCATAGTATTTACATATCCTTTAAATTCTTTTACAAAATCTGATGTTATATCATGTGGATTTCTATCTTGATATACAGTAGCTTTATTATATACTACTTTAAATCCTAGTGCTTCCATAAAATATGAAGCCCAAATATCATCCATTCGTCCTATAAAAGGAAACATGAAGTAATCCTCTATTGCATTACGTGTTAAAAACGTATTTTGTGAATTAAATGGTGAAAAACTCGATGAAGTAAATGGTTTCATATTTTTATCAAATTCACAATCACAATTATGCATAAACCTACACACAGCGTCTATATCTGGTTCCCCATTCCATAGGTCTGCTTGTATATCCGGCGTTAATGTAACTTTAGTTTTCTTAAGATTACTTGTTTTAAGTGCTTGTAAAGGATATCCTCTATGCCAAAGCTCAGGATAAGGTGTCACCGATAACGGATTAAATACTAGACCATTGTCATATGAATCTATGGTGATTTCTTTTCCTATTAATAAGTTTTTTCCCCATCCAGCTAAAGGTATATTGTCGTCGTCTACACTTGCTATTATATCTGCGCCTAATCTATAAGCTTCAACAAACCCAATATTTCTTCGTTGTATACAATTCCATCCTAATGCTTTGGAAAGTTCTGGATACCGTTCTTTCTGTTTATCCGGAGAAAAATAATTATAATCTTTATATTCCTCGTGAGGAGTCTTCATATCCCCTATTACTATTAATTCCCAACCAGGCATATTGTTAAAAAGTTTTAATGCTTTCGTAGGAGAATTAATCGTCGTCGTTACTATTATTTTTTTCATCTTATTGTCTCTTCAAATTTTTTATCTGACATGCCCCATGTTTCTTTATTATTAGTTACCAAATTATCTTTTGGTAATGGGTTTTGCTTACAAGTGTCGGCATCCGAATTATATTCATGTTCTATATGAAATACTGGTAAATCATATAATCCTTTGATTTCGTGACCTTTATAGTCTGCTTTAGCTTGTACTTGTGTATCAGAGTGATACCTATATATAAATGTTTCTTCAAATCCTTTAATTTCGTTCCAAATATCTCTATGTGCCATTTGGAAATCACCACACCCTCTTACTCTAGACCAAGGGTCAAAGCAATTGGCATCTCCTTTTGGTGGCATTTTATACATATGCTTTTCTAAATATGCTCTCATTTTATCAATATTAATATTTAGGTCTTCTGTAAATTTAACACCGACCATTCTTTTACACATTGTGTAAAAATCATTTTTATCATACCAACTTTCTATAAATTTATCAAGTATTTCTCGTCTAGGAGGTATTATATCTATATTAGTAGATACTATTATATCTCCAGTAGCACGTCTAATACCAATATTTCTACCAAGAACTTCTACACATGGTTGTGCATCTGGGTCATTATTAGTAAACTGTTTAGCTTGTTCTTTTGTAACCACTATTTCTCTTAGTTTTTCTGTTTCTGGAATATATTTTACAATGTCTTCTATAAGCGTTATTCCAGGTGATGCCCAATCGACGAAGATAACTTCATCAAATGATTGAATCATTGCTCTAAGACAAGATATGGCACGTCCATGAAGATTACCACCGTACCCATCGTTTCTAGATACTATTACTGCTGATAATTTCATTTTTCACCATCTTTTCCGTATACTGATGTTCTGTGTCCTTTACCATCACAGTAGTAGCATTTATATTTTCGTGTTAGTGTTGTTTTTCTTCTTCCGCTTGGTACAAATCCTGTACCATTACAATTATGACATTTTCTCATTTACATTGCTCCTGTTACTATTCTTATTGTTGGTTTATTCAAACATTCACAGTTTGGTTTCCATGTATTATGTTCCCATGTACAATACTTATCATCTTTTATATATGGTTGTCCACAATGGAAACATATTGGCGTTGTATCTTTTTTAATATCTATTTCAATATTACGTATAAATTCTAATACACGACTAAGTAATTCTTTGTCTTCCATTTCATACCTCATTTAAATACCTTAATAAAATTCTCTTTATTTAACTTCCAATTGAAATTAACTTCTGCAAATGCTCTAGAATTACGTTTAAGCATATTTAAAATGGTTTTGTTTTTGAAAATTGACATTTTCTGAGATAGTGCGTCTACATCTACATTAAATACTGGACATGTAACCGCATCACACGTTGTCTCATCGCCTGGAACTACTATCCCATTTGTATTATCTATAACTAATTCATTCATAGGTTCAGTATCTGCTACTATTACTGGAATACCACATGCATTAGCTTCAAGTGTATTAAGTCCAATAGTATCCCACCTAGATGTGTTAACTAATACGTCACTTTGCTTCATGAACGCGATAATCTCGTTCCTAGAGAAGATTTTACTACCTAGATGTGTTATCATCAGTTCTACAGATTCGTCTTTAATGAGCTCAAATGCGTCTATAATCGTTTGTGTGTTTTTCCTATCTCCAATACCACCACTTCCGGCACAATGATAAAATCTAACTCTATCATCTTTATTTCTCTTTGGAATTTCTACTGCATCTATTTCATCAATATCTGTTCCCCAAGGTACGTGTACTGCATTATATAAACCATGTTTTCTAAACAGTTTTGTTTGAAACCCGGTAGGTGCTATAATAGTTGTATAAAGTTTATAATGGTCTTTCTTATTCCAATCTAATTTTTCCCAAACTAAATAACCTACAGTTTTTATACCACGGTCTTTACAAATTTCTAGTTTATCATGGTCTTCTGACCACCATTGTGCATATTCATTGAACACACAATAATCTGGTTTAATTTCGTCTAACCATGCTTCAAAATCTTCTTTAGAAATTATCATGCTTGTATTTGATTTTAATGATGTTGGTTTTCTAAATTCATCACTAATAGCATTATTGTTTAGTCTATACATATGTGTTTCATGCCCTGCGTCCATTATAGCATTAACCATGTTATTAGCTACATAGCTGTGCCCCTTTGGGGTACCGAAGAGATTACCGACGAAACCTATTTTTAATTTTTTATTCATGTTTATCACCTTTACTTGAATTACAACTTTTACAAAGAGGTTGTATATCGTTTATAGTATAATTAAATCCTTTTTGTGCTTTTGAAATTGGTATAATGTGGTCAAGTTCGAGTTTTTCTTTTCCTACAAAATTATTACAACCTGGGCATATTCCGTTGGTGCTATCTAATTTCTTTAACCAATCTATAGTACTATAAGATTCTGTTAATAAATATTTTTTGGCACGCCTTTTTTCTCTTTTTCTATTCATAACCAATTTGCCCATAGGTGTTTTTTGGTATTCTGATACTTTTTTAAGTATTAATTCTTTATATTTGTTATAATGACGTGTTTTTGTAGCTTTTACTTTGTTTGGATTATTTTTTCTCCATTCTTTTCGTTGTTTTAATCTATGAAGTCTGTTTTTGTGGTATAATTTATTATCGTAGCATTTTCTACAAAGACCTTTACAATAAATTTTACCACCGCATTTACAACTCATTCTTTACCCCACGCAGTAAATAAAAAACCTAATCCAACTAAACTTACTACATCGCCTGCAACAAAACTAATTTCACCAAATGGTGATTTTACTATTGTAGGTTTTGCGAAATTCATTTCCCCTCTTTATATGTAAAATCATATCCGGTTACCACAAATGTTGGTAATATTACCGAATACATCATTTCTTTACGTTCTTTGTCGTTGAATTGCATACCACAAAATAAACATTCTAGTCCTCTCATAAACTTTTCAAATTTTTCGTCTTTCATTTTGTCATCGTTATTAAGAAATCTAATGATTTATGTTCACTATCTTTCCATTCTCGTTCATCTATTATAACATCCGATACTATTCCTTCATTTAAAAGATTGCTACACATTTTTTCCATACTGATGCCTTTTATACAATTACGTATTACAATTGGTAACATATCAAATGCCCATAATTTATTTAATCTATCTAAATCTTTATTCATAAAAAAGAATGATACATGCCCTGGGTCATAGTGTGCAAATCCACATGGTGTAGTTATAATTAGTTTTCCACCTTTTTTAAGTAATGGTAATACTCTTTTAATTGCATCTACCGGGTCTGGTAAATGTTCTAATATTTCCATCATAAGAATAGTATTATATGTTTCTGTTTTAAAAGGTAAACTGTAAATATCACCAAAATGAGTTACTATAGTCGTTTTTTCTTCTTTTGATTTTAGGAATCCATATTTAATCTGTGTTGTAGAACTATCACAACCTTCCATATCTAATTTTCTTTTATACCCTTCTATAAGCATTTTACATTTACCACATCCAATATCTAGTGTTTTACCTTTTACTTGTGATAATACGTGTTCCTGACAATTATTTAATTTCATTTTTCTACCTCTGTATCTAACATTGTATAACTTGTTCTTGCTACTTTGTTATTTTCTTGTTTAATCGGTATAAGTCCACATCGGTTCATTAATATCATAAGACTCATTTGATTAAAATAATGGTTATATTTGTGTTTATAAAAATCATTAGGTTTGAGTTCTAATATATCGAACATTAAACTTGGGAATCTAAATCCCATTCTATCTGGTTTATTTTCCTCTATATATGCACGAATACTAGTTATTGGGTCTGCAAGTGTGTGTAATTCGTCTATATTTGTTTCTTCTGGTATAAATGGTTCCTTTTTGTATATGTGACTACATTTATTACAAATCATTAAATCTATTATAAATTCAGAACTATATTCATCCCCACATATTGGACATTTAAAAATACTATTTTGCATTTTTCTCCATCTCGTCTTTTTTGTCCAAATCTTTTTTAAGCATATATAACTGTTCTAATAGTGTATCTACCGATTGAAATTCAAATTTACCACTCGTTACTATAAATTGTATCGGGAATGGAAATTTATCTATTAATCCTTTTAAAATGTCAGATGCTTCTTTTACTTCTGCCGCGGTACCGTTTAATACTTTAAGATGTATTATCTTAGTTTCCGACGACGTAGATTTTGTCTCTTGCTTGTCCATATAAACCAACTCCTATTTCTTTTTTAATTTCATTAACTGCTTTTTGCACTTTAGCGATATTAGACCGCATATGAACTTTCTTAAAAAGTTCTTTTCCCTCGTGCGTATAATACAAATGATAATACAATCCTACACGTTTAACTAAATCTATAAACGTATATCTTCTTACATTATCCATTTGCCAATTCTTTAACATTTTTTATGTAACCCGCCTTTCATATGATAATCTACGCAATACGATATACCGTTATCTACATTAAATCTTAATTCTTCAAAATCCGAGAAAGATTTAATATGATGGGCATGTAAACGTGTTCCTTTTTCATTATTACAATATTTACAATTTGGGTTTTGACAAGTCCAGGCATCTCGTTTAAAAATAGTTTTTCGCCATATTGCATATTTTGCAGAATTTCTTATTTTTAAATTATCAAGAGTTACATAACCGTCGAAACAATCTAATGCTATATTACGTTTTGTACAACTTATTTTTTGTTTAGTATTTTCACTTAATTTTTTATTATCATTGTGTATAGATTTTATTCCTAAAATCATAGACATCCGTAAAATAGAACCATAAGTACGGTGTATAATTCCAATTTCATATATATCTTTCAAAGTCATATCTAATGATAATT
>Ga0075125_10001114_pt1 | contig 12695 bp, 21 predicted proteins | sample AntAceMetag02UKN_FD_69810 | JGI IMG/M metagenome (GOLD analysis project Ga0075125, IMG submission 69810) | Saline lake microbial communities from Ace Lake, Antarctica - Antarctic Ace Lake Metagenome 02UKN | ecosystem: Environmental > Aquatic > Non-marine Saline and Alkaline > Saline | place... | reverse complement strand
TGTTGTGTTGCTCTGGAGTTATCTCTTTGTATTTCTTTCTTCCTGTTGTGTAGTCAGTTATTTTAATTTGTCTTACTTTTGTCATTTTAACAACTTGATATTGTTTTTTCTGACAGATTGTTGAAATCTGTGTTTTGAAACAGATTCTATTACTCTTTTGTATGTTTCCCAGTCAATATATCCTCTTTTCATTTGTATTCACCTTTCTTTTTCTTTACAAGCATAATTATTTGCTTTATTAATTCCTCATATACAATATACATCACACCATAATATAAGAAGGAAAAAATCATTGAAAGTGCTGTTAAGACAATAAAATACTCAAAGATAAAAGGAATAAATCCAAAATTAGATAAATCTACTGAAAAAAAGTTTTGTTCGTATATGAATTCCCTTGTTGTTATTAAGAATCCACTTAATATACCTAATATTCCAGCAACAATCCTTTTCATATCTATTTCAGTGTTAGGTATCATTCTTTCTCATCCTCTTTAAGTTTTTTTCTTAGTTTTTTGTTAGCATTATTTCTGAGTTTATTAAGTGGTCTGTTCCAATCTTTTCTTAATTGTGATAAGTATGATTGCATCTTATTCACTCCTTTTCAGCCTCTTGGTTTTTTTTGACTATTGCATTTATAATATAGTCTTTCAAATCCATACCAAGCTTTATGCTCTTTATCTTTGCTTCTTTGTGAATTTCATCTGGAATTTTAATGTTTATATTAACCATAGTTTATCACCTTTGTATAACGTTTGTTACAAATACAATCTCCTCTTTCTCCTTCAAAAAATCCACAATCACATTCATATTGATTCATTTTGAATCACCTTTTAATCTTGTGATGTTCCACAAGCACTACAAAATACTCTCTTGTTTCTTGTCACTTTTTGTGTGTTCTTTTCACAATCATCACACCAATCCACACATAAAAATTGTTCTTTCATTTTTCATCACCTTACTTTACTTACTTTAATTATATTAATAAGCTAAGAAGTATATAAATGTTTCTATTTTAGATGCAGAAATAGTAGTTTTTGCTTAAAGGTTTTAGAATCCTGTCTGTTCCCTGAATATCTTCTTTATCTTGAACTTTGATATGAATAAGTAATATATAATAACTATAGCTAATGGTATGAAGAACATTATTTTGTTTCTGAATGAGACATCTCCTCTTATTAAGTTCCAAGTTGCATCAATACCCATAGCGAATGCTAATGCTGTGAATATTGTGAATGCTTTCTTTAGTTTGCTTTTCTTTTTCATAATAAATTAGGCAGGATACACACATTTTCAAATGTGTGAGGAATGCCTATACCTCTCTATTCACTGGACATTTGTCCATAAAGTATATAAATAAGTTCTACCTACGCTTTTACTATGGAACTGCGTATGTATGAGTATCGTTTGTATCCTTCTCATAAACAGAAGGAAAGATTGATTAATTCTTTTAAAACTTGTAAGCATATTTATAATGAGCTTCTTGCATTGTCTATTGATAGTTATAAGTTTGGAAAGGTTTCTCTTAGTGGTTTTGATTGCAATAAATATCTTACTGGTAAATATTCTAATATCCATTCTCAGATTAAGCAGAATGTTTCTGATAGGGTTAACAAGGCTTTCCAGAACTTCTTTAGGAGAGTTAAAGAAAATGCTAAGGAAAAAGGCTTTCCTCGTTTCAAGAGCAGGATTAACAGCATAACTTATCCTCAATCTGGATTTAAGTTTGTCAATGAAAGAAGATTGTATGCTTCTAAGATTGGAAATATTCCTATTGTCTTGCATAGAGTTCCAAAAGGGAAAGTTAAAACATTGACTATCAAGCAAAACAAAGCTGGACAATGGTTTGCTATCTTTAGCTGTGAATTGCCAGATGTTAAGGTTGTTCATCCTTCTAAAGAAAGAATTGGTATTGATGTCAATAGCAGAGACAATATCTGTTTTCTTAGCAATGGTGAAAGTGTTGATAATCCTAAATTCCTTGTCAATTCTGAAAAGAAGCTCAAGAGATTGCATAGGCAACTTAGTAGGAAGAAGAAAGGTTCTAATAACAGAAGCAAAGCAAGATTCAGGTTGAGCAAACAATATGTTAAAGTCACTAACCAAAGGACTGATTTCCTGCATAAACTGAGCAGAAGCTTGACTATTAAATATGGAATAATTGCTGTTGAAGATTTGGATATCAAAAGTATGATTAACAATTCCTATAATGCTAAATTCATTAATGATGTTAGTTGGGGAACTTTCATCAATATGTTGTCCTACAAAGCTGTAACAAGTGGTGGGCAGTTGTTTAAGAATCCCAAAACAAGAGGAAGCAGTCATAGATGTAGCAAATGTGGGTTCTATGTTGAGGATATGCCTTTGAGTAGGAAAATCTTCAAATGTCCTAAATGTGGTTTTGTTTGCCATCGTGATTTTAACGCCTCTAATAATCATTTAAAAGATACGGTCGGACTGACCGAAATCTCTACGCCTGTGAATATTGAACCTCTACCTTCCAAATTGAAGGCAAGTTTGGTAGTTGAATCAGGAACTACACACGGAAAGTAACTTCGCAGTTCCATTCCGTTGGAATCTCCATAATTTGTTATAGAGAGGATGTCACTAAAGGAACTTGAACCTTAGCCTCTACTATATCTCCGACATTTACAGCCAAGCTTATTCTTCCCATTTTGATTACCTCCTTGAATTTTTTACCATCCACTATTTGAACTACATCCTATCATAAATAGTGTGATTAAGCATAACAACAAACTTATCAACCATCTTTTCATTTTCATCTTTACCACCTTTTCATAATCTTTTTGCCTAATTTAGTGAATCCAAAGCCGAATGCGACTAATAGTGATAATAGGACTACAATCATTATCAGTGATTGTAGATAGAAGTTTGTAACCCCTATCTTTAACAATAAATCCCTGATTGCTGTTTGTATAAGGTCTTTGAAAACAAATATTAAAATACCTATAATTATTAAGGGTATTGCTGTCGTTAGGGAAACTCCTAACAGCTTCTTCTTTCTTCTCATTTTATTACTTCTTGAATATGTTCAAAAAAGCTCCAAGTAAGCCAAGTAGTCCAACTACTAAAACAATAGCTCCAACTACCATAACCACTATGTTACTCCAAGATGGCATCATTCTTCCCAGCATTAATAATGCTATGAAGATTAATACTATTGGAGTTACAAAGGCAAATATCTTACTGAAAACTTTTCTAAATACTTTCATAGGTTTTACCATTTGTTCACCTTTTTATGTGAATATTACATTTTTGCATTGGCATTCGTAAGTCATATCTATTCTCTGAACAGGAACACAATCTTCATCTGGGCTGTCACAATATTGAGTGTAACATTCCATTGGGTCGCTTGTTGTTCCACCACAATATCTAATCTCTGGAACTTCTTCACAGCATTCATCTATTATCTCTTGAGTGCAGTTACCATCCCAAGCTGGAGCTTCACAGGAATGCTTATTCAGTTTACAGGAGAATCCCTGATAAAACCCTTCTCCATCAAAGTTGTTTAATAGAAATGCTACTAAAAACCCTAATATGAAGGCAAATATTACTCCTATTGACACACTTACTGCCAACATTTTGTTCTTTTTTGCCATTTTTGATTATAATTTATGATTTTTTATCTTTATTATTTTCCATCCTTTAAATTTATTTTTCATAATTTTCTTTACATCATTTCTATTCCAAGCATTCAACACAACCATATCTTTGATATTACTACTTTTTTCTTTAAAATAAACATCATATGTTTTTCTATCAATTAATTTTCTTTTTGTTGCCATTTTAATCATTAGTTTTGTATTCGTTGCCTATCTTGAAAAGCAGATTATGATTGAACAACAGCACATAATCGCTGTCTCTAATCATATATATTGCTTTTTCCTCTTTTATCAATTCCTTTACTTTTTCCTCTTTTATGATGAGTTCAATTCCCATAAAACTTTCTCAAGGATACACACAGATTCTGTGTGAGGAATTGAGACCTCCTTCCTTTTGAAATTCCTAACGCTTGGCTTATTGTCCTCTTTGAGTGGAGTGCATAATAAACTGCCATCCTTCTTAGCTTGTGGCTCTGGTATGGTATCGTTAGAGGCTATATTTATAGTAGCCTGTTCTTCCTGACATTTAGCCAAGAAGACTTGTTGTATGTTTCTTCCTGCGTTGTAGTCAGCGTTTGCTTCGTATCCACAGGATTTGCACTTGTATGTGTGCCTTGTTCTTTTGTTTAATTCACCACATTTGGAACAGGTTTGAGATGTATATTTTGGGTCTATATATTCTACTGGTATTCCTTCCCAATTTGCTTTGTATTCTATTGTTGTCTGTAATCTCCTGAACACCCAATTATGTAGCCTTGTTCTTTGTTTCTTATTCACTTTTGCTGTTTTTAATATATCTTTTAGGTCTTCCATTACAATTACTGGTCTTAGTTCTTGCTTTGCTTGTTTGATTATGTTGTTTGCTATATTGTTTATTTCAAAATCATTGTATCTTGTTTGTCTTCCTCTGAGTCGTTTTACTTCTTTTATTGCAAAATTACTCTGTAGTATTGCTTTTTGTCTTCTGAAGAACTCATTCTTCCATTTGGTTCTTTCTCCATTGTGGAATTTTACACTTGACTGAGCCACTGAAACTGCCAAGTTGTTAATTCCAATATCTACTCCAACTGGTGAAAATGATTTGTCTGGGATTGGTATATCTATCTCTTTTGAATATGAAATGTGGATAAAGAAATCATTGTTTTTCTTTAATAATTCTGTAGAGCCTAATTTAAATTTATTTCCAATTTCCTTCATTATTTCTGTTTGATAATCTGAGTTTATGATTAAAGGCAGTTCTATTCTACTATTTGTTTTGCCTTTTGTTCCTGCCTTGTATAATAATGAAATGAAATATTTGTAAAGCTTGTTGTCTGTTTTTCTTAATTTAACATTTACATTATCATACCTTATTGCTCCGTTTTTTAATTCTGGAAAAGTCTTTTTACCTTTTTTCTTTTTATATGATTTGATTATTTCTACTGATTTTGCTCTTGCTCCGTGAATGATTGTAGCAGGAAGATTTAATTTTCTTAGGTCTTTGTAGACTAAATGATGAGTTATCAAATCTCCTTTCTTTGCTTTTTTAAGGCAGAAATTAATTGCTTTTGTGTTTTTGTTTATGGTTCTATCTAATACATTAGTCTTGTTGTTGCTTAATTTACCAAGCTTTACTTTTAATGTTTTTTGTAATTTCATCTTTTTTTAAAACCCCTCGTTTAGAGGGGGCTTACGGAAGGTGTTAGATAAACTAACCATTATTTCAGTAGGAAGGTTTCGTATAACACTGTGAATATAGCGAATATTGCTGTTAATCCAACAAATGTTCCTAATCTTCCTTCCATTGTGAATCCGAACACAGGTATAATCAAAATACCTGTTATTATGACTATTAGTCCTATCAGGTTTGTGAACATATGAGCCAATGCTATTGGTTCAAATCTTTTCTTTTTACTTATGAAGCCTTTTATTAATCTTATTATCTTTCCTTCAAACAATAGTCCTACACCAAATATCATCAATAAGATACTTGCGTTCCAGCTTGAAAGGTTTATTATATCCCACGAGTTTAAGAATAATATTATAAAACCTACAATACTGATTAAAGCTAAGATATATATGAAAACATCATTGGTGTTTCTGTCTATTTTTCTCCCAAAAGTTTTTAGTTTTGTCATTTTCTTTTAGCTCTTATCTTAAAAACTCTTGCCAAACCTTAATCAATCCCAACACTAATGCTCCAATTCCTATTTCGAGATTGTAGTTTCCACCTGCTTTTATATTCCACGCAAGTGCTATGAAAAAGATTATTATTGCAAATATATTCCAAATTGCTATTTGTTTCTTTTTCATTTGTATCACTCTAATGTTTTCTCATATAATCTTTAGCGAATGTTAATGCTTGGGAACGAGTTTTGAACTGTTTATTTTTTATTGTTTTATTGTTCTTTACAATATTGAGGACTATCCTGTTTTTTTCAAAGTTTTGTGTATCTGGATTATAACCTCTGCCTATATCAATAGTCATATTCTTGTTCTCATTAATGTATCTTCCATCTTTATTTTTTTCCCAGTCTTTTGTTGCCATTTTAGTGTTTCCTCATATAATCTTTAGCTTCTTTCATTGCTTGGGCTTTTGTTTTTGCTCCTTTTAAAAAAATAGGGTCTCCAGAATAAACTGCAACCCAAATAATATAAGGTGTTTTTACTTTATATCCAATAGTAACATCTTTTGACCTTGCTATTTGTAAAGATTTTAAACTATTTATTTTATTATAAGTTATTGCCCACTTATTTTCTCTTCCTTTTTCCCAGTCTTTTGTTGCCATTTGTATCACCCTAATTTAAATCCTAAAAAGTATATGATGAAAGGCATAAATATTATGAATAATATGTCTAACACCAACAATACAAGGAAGACAATGATTACATTCTTCCACGCACTGTGTCTGTTGCCTATTAAGAGTTTCATAGTGCCGAAATAAGCCCCATATTTGACTAACATAAAGATTATGTAAGGTAGTATGAATAAGCTCCTTATAGCACTTCCTATCTCAAATCCACTTCCTGTTAGTAGTAATTCAACCATTATTTCTTTCTCCTCTTTTTAGGTTTTGACATTGTTACGAATATGATAATAACAATTATTATCAATAAACCCACTATATATAATAAATATATCTTTTTGAACTCAAAAGCTCCTTCTCCTTCACAAGTCCATTCACAATCTGGGTAATCCTGCCATCTTGATAATTCACCATAGAATGATTCTCCTCTACATTCTGGTGGTTGTGGCATCCCTTCTACTTCCAAACAGACTCCTTCAAAACATTTATATCCAAAGCAATTCTCTTGAGGACAATCATCATCAATTACACACTCTGTTATGTTTTCATCATCTGGTGGGATTATAGGAGAGCATAAAGCTTCTGAAGGTGTTTGTAAAACATCATATACACATTGTTCTCCACTTCTACAATCTTGATATATGTCATTTATATCTCCTTTACTATCAAACCAATAAACATCTCCATCCTCTCCTGTTGCTGGGTGGCATCCTTTGAAAGAATGTTCTATTACTATATCAGGTTCTGGGTCTGGTTGAGGTTCTGGGTCTGGTTCTGGTTCATTTTCTATACAAACCCATTTACAATCAGGATAAGCTATCCAATCACTTATTCCATTACAAGCTGGTTTTGAAGGAATACTCACACATTGACAAGCTTGTAAGTTATCATCCCAAACTCCTGAACCACAATTTACTGGTTCAACACAATCAGAATTACAAGATGATAGAGAAGTATAAGTTGTTCTTCTGTAACAAGCTGTTGGTTCAGCATTTACTGAAAGACATTCTCCATAATAGCAACAATAACCAGAACTTGGTTCTTCTGTTGGATTTAATTCTTTTTTACAAATTGATTGACAAACATAAGTTCCTGTAAGTAGTTTTATCTCACAATCATATCCACTTGCTGTCTTGGTATTTGTGTGATATTCACATTCTTCGTATGTTTCTCCATATTTTATAGAAGTTGTAATACTTCCTAAGAATCTTGCGAATATTAAGGCTAATGCTATTATGATTAATATTGAGATTGCTATTGTTATTATTGTTTTCTTTTTCATTATAATCTCATTCTTCTTGCTATCTGTTTTACTATAATTAGTATGACTATTAGTATTACCCAGAGCCACCATAGGAAGAATAATAGTAAACCACCTATGATTCCTACTATTATTGATAGTGTCCAGACAACTACTTTGTTATCAGGGAATTTTTCATTTGTTACTAAGTAAGCTACAAGCATTGCGATTAATCCTGCAAGAACTGAGCCTATTATTAAAGCATATTGGAATTTAGTAAATAGGTTATTGAACCAGTCCTTTATCTTGTCTAATATGCTTATTCCACCATTGCCATTGCCACCTGCTTCACATTGTGTCTTTATGTCATTTATATAAGTGCAGGTATTTCCCCCACAATCTTCAACAAACTTATCTATTGCTGTCTTTTTATCATTGCAAGTATATCTTTTATTATCTCTACAAACTTCTTCTCCTATCTCACAGGTTAGGAAAGGTTCTACACAAACTTCTACTGTTTCAGTGTCTTCGTTTTCAAAGGTTTCTGCATACACTGTGCAGGTTTTTATTGTTTTCTCGTTAGCTTCACCACTTAAAGAAAGATAAATTGTTTTTTGTTGGTTTGGTTCGTAAAATTGTTCATCTGAATTATAGGCATCAAATGGAGAAGGACAATCTGCGAAAACATTAATATAATCTCCTTCATCACCTATATTCTTCACTTCAACTTTTATTTTTCCATCTGAAGAAGAACCGAAACAGAAGTTTTCTGCTGAAACTATCTGAGGTTTACCTGTTCTTGTATATATTCCAAGCCAGTCTGCCTTTATATATGCAGTAACAACAGGATTTTGAATTGGAGAATCTAATTGTCTTATTACTATTGCATTCTCTATGCTTGTTGATTGTATGTATGAATCTGCGAAAGGTTCTTCGTCTAATGCTCTTTTTCCTAATCTTTCAAGCTCATCTGCCCACCATTCCATTTGTCTTGTATCTGGTTCGTTGTTTAAATGGTTTACATATTCTCTATAAGCATCATCTTTAAGATTTACCCATTTTCCTGAAACATATGCTGGTTTGTATTCATCTTTATCCTTACAAACTTCTCCTGTTACAAAACTTCCTTGATATACAATGCCAACATTATCTGTTATTATTCCTTTCTTACTTTTACTTAATGTTTCAAAGGTTTTTTGTCCATCTAAAACATTGTTTTTATAAACTTTAATTGTGAATTTTTGATTTACAAGAGGAGATTCGTAATCTCCCATCATAGCAGTTCTTTCTGTTCCACATACAATATTACATCTTAATAACATACCAGACAATAAGGCATCTTGTGAGCCACAAGCTTCATTATTTGCTTGTATATCATTTGCACAGCCAGAAGGGGTAGCGAATCTTGCAACAATTCTCGTATCAGTATATATCTTCTTTTCAAATGTGTCTGGATGTATTGTGTATTTACACTCTTGTTTTTCCCAATCAATATCCATCTTGAAATCATTAGTTGCTCTTTCACCATCATCTTCTATTTCATCTGCTGGGATTGTGTCTCCTATTGCATATTGTGACACTGCACCTTGAGTGAATGTAAGAACCCAAGCTTCCCCTGTGAAGAATCCTTCGTTTGCTGAACTTAAATCAACTTGACTTAAACTCAAAGTTGAGAAACCTGTGAAAGTTCCTTGAAACTTTCCGAAGTTTAGTGCTAATGATGTGATTAGGACTATTGCAAATATTATTAACCAGAACTTGTAGTTCTTGAATAATTTCTGTTTTTTCATCTTTTTCTCTTATTTACTTCGTTTTCGGACACGCCAGAAAAAAGGCTGGTGACACCAAGCACATTGTCTTGGAATCTTGTGTTCAAAAGCAAACTTTCTACTTGGAAACCAATGTTTACATTTCTCACAATATAGTTCTGTTCCATTCCTTGTTTTTACAGTTGCCATTTTTACTTAAATTTCCAAAATTGGTTTGCGAAAAAGCCTAATAGGAATATAGTTACAAATATGAACATTATTACGTTGATTAAGCCACCCAAAGCGATTAATGATGCTTTTCCAGTTGCTATGGCTAATCTCATAAGGAATGTTCCTAATACTCCCACAATAGCTGGTATGATACCTGCTATTATAATCTTAGCTCCAACAAGCCAATGATTCCAGTATCCCATTTTCATTTTTTCACCATAGTTTTTGGATATACTACTTCATAGTATTCTCCATTTATTTTTAATTCAATAGTGTGTCCATAACCTAATTTAATTGCTTCTTTTAGTTTTTTCTGAATCTGGTTAATATTTATTCTGTTTGCCATTTGAATCACCTTTTAATAATCTTTCTTATGAAGTAAGGTTATTGCTTGTCCATCCTCTATCATCCATATTCCTCTTCCTTCATCTACAACTCTTAATTTGAAAAATTTTGAATCTTCTTTTTTCTTTACTTTTAGCATCTTCAAGCCTTTTCTCATCCATATCTCAATGTGGTGATTATCTTTTCCTTCTGGATACATTTCCATTAAAGTGCTTGAAATCAGTTTTGGTTTTGCCATTTGTATCACCTTTTAATCAATTAATTATTATTATGATAGTAATAGTATTTAAATGTTTTGTTTTTAGGTTGTATTATTAGGTATTGTGTTGTTCAGTCTTGAATTTATTAAATCTAACTCTCTTATATTTAGCATCTTATCCCAAATATTTAATGCCCAGTTCTTAAAACTTATTATCCATCTTGCATAAAATCTGTAATTCTTTAGAGTAACTTTGAATGGTAATTCTATTGTTTTTGTCTGAGTGTTATGCAGGATACTTGCTCCTGTTATGAAGTTTCCTTCCTTGTCTATTGTGAACTCTGAGCAGTAGCCATCTACTGTCTTGATAGGCTCTTTTGATTCTAATATAACATTATCAAAGTCCTTTGTGTATAATTGTATGAAATCAATATCTGCTATGTATCCTGTTATGTCTGTCATCTTTAAACATACTCTTTTTGATTCTCCAGCATCCCATACGCTGTCTGTGTCTATTGTCAATGAATAAGCTCCGAACTCAACAGACTTGGTTATAGGCTCTGAAGTGTTTGTTTCGTTTAAAGCAATTATTTCCTCTTCTGTTATTATAACCTCTTCTTCTGTTGTTGTGGTTGTTCCACCTGTTACTGATGCTGGTGGTGAAGATACTATTGGAACTTCGTAATGGAATCCTATGTCATAAATAGAGGTTTGCTGTGATGAAATGTTTCTTGTTATGCTTATCAAAATTGATGATGAGTTCTCTGTAATTGTTGCTGTCTCGTTGTCTATGTTTGCAGAGTCACTTGCTGTGCTTCTTATATCTATATTTAGTAATCTTGACTTGAGTATTTCGTATGTGAATGTCTGGTTTCTTTCGTTGAAATCAACCGAGACGTTTGCATCCTGTCCTCTTATTCTGAAGCCTGATGCAACATACATTGGTCTTAGAGTGTAGCTGACTTCTCTGTATGTGAAGTTATATATAGTAAATGTTCTTGTTTCAGAAGTGTTTAAGTTGTTTGCTGAATCATAGCAGGTTATGTTGTATTCGTAAGTGTTTCCTGCCTGAAGGCTTAAATTGAATGTTGTGTTTACTCCTTTTATTATTGAAGTATTTGTTTGAGTTAATGTGTTGTCTATATATAGTGAACAGTTGTTTATTGCGTTTGTATCTGTGACATTGAATGTTACTATGAATGAATTGTTTGATAGGTATTCGTTGTTTAGAGGCTCTTTAAGGTTTATTGTTGGGTTTGTGTTGTCTATTGTGAAGTTTTCTGTTGTTATATGACTTTCTATGTCCAGTGGGTTATCATCAGCAACTGCTGTGACATTCATCCTATATACTCCATCTGGAACTAAAGAAGTGTCAAATGTTATGTTCATATCATAATCATCTGCTGAATATATTGAATCGTTTATTGTATAGTTTAATAGTCCGTCTACATTCACTAAATACAATGAATGGTTTACTGCTCCATTAACATCAGGGTCTATTGCAATACCAATCTTTATCTGCATTAGACCATTATGTGTCTCGTTCTTGTCTTCATCCTTTCCTGTATAATCACTATAAAACCAAAGTATATTTGGTGAAGATATAGGGTGGTTTACATCTCCTATATCATCTGTGTAAAATGTAAAGTTTGTAAGATTGTTTCCAAGTATATCTTCAACATAAACACCTGCCTGAAATTGGTCTCCTTCATTTATACTACTGAACCATACATCAGGTGTGAATTCTGCCTGTGTCCAAGTTGTTCCGTCATTTGTAGTTGTCCAAGCAACTTCTGAATCTTTAAAGCTCACATTTGTTCCAGATGAGCCATTTGCATATCTGAAAGTATAGTTTCCAGCAACATCTAATCTGGTTTCGTATGAAATATAAAATGTGTCTGTTACTTCAATTCCACCCAACATTCCATTTATAATCCCAAAGCATTGTGTTGAGTAAGAGCTGTTTCTTGAAGTGTAATAAATATCATCTAAGTCTGTCTTATCCAATGAATTGATGAAAACACAATTAGTTGAATCTTGTGTCTTTGTTGAACCTGTTGGGTCATAAGACTCATTACAGAAATGTGATTTTAAGTCTCTGTCTGGATTTCCTGTGTAATTTATGTTTCTAAATATACAAACCGTATAATTTTGCTGACCCCTCATATTTTGAAGATTCCAGAACTTAATTAAAATATTATCTTTTTTGTTAATTATATACTCTTTCTTTTCCTCTTTTTCCATCTTCCCAGTTGACAAGAAAGTAGCTTTTCTAAAAGCAGATGATTCTACAGCTCTGGTAAAGTTTAACTGTGACCATCCAGTTCCACTTGTTATATCAAGATAAACACTATCTTCTCCCTGAACTGAATAAGTAAAATTATCATCAAACGCTGAATCATACCATTTTCCATTTGCTCTTCCGTCTGCCAACATAATATTATAATCATGACCATGCTCATCCGTATAATTTGATGCTTTATCATTTAGAGGAGGTCTTATGCTCCAATAATTAGGTATTCCTGG
>Ga0075125_10001113_pt1 | contig 12697 bp, 11 predicted proteins | sample AntAceMetag02UKN_FD_69810 | JGI IMG/M metagenome (GOLD analysis project Ga0075125, IMG submission 69810) | Saline lake microbial communities from Ace Lake, Antarctica - Antarctic Ace Lake Metagenome 02UKN | ecosystem: Environmental > Aquatic > Non-marine Saline and Alkaline > Saline | place... | reverse complement strand
AAAGAAGAACAACCTGAAGAAACAAAGAGAGAAGAAAAAATCAAAGAAGATAAGGAAGTCGAGGAAGATGAATTCGGAGAAGAGTTTGATATTCCTACTTTTTTAAGACAAGGAAAATAATTAAATAAGATCAATAATGATTTTAAAAGAAAATACTCCTTCTGTTTTATTCCAGATAGTTGAAGTTCAAAAGAAAAAAGAGCGTTGTGAAAAATTTGCCAGTATTGTTTATAAATCCTACTATGAGCTTTTAAGGAAATTTGGTGTTAAAGAAGAAGGAAGTGACTCTAGAGGACCTGGTACTCCCAGTGATAAGACAATCTATTGGAGATTAAAAGAAACAAAATTTGATAAAAGAGATTATAAACTTAAAATATCTGTTAGAAATGATAAGTATCATTTTCCTCCTGATGAAAAAAAACAAAACGAACCAAAAGAAACCCCTATTTTTATAGATATAAGTTGTTTTAAAAAGAATGATAAGGTTTTACCAATTTTGGACAGAAAAGAGAAACCATTGTCTGTATTATCTCTTTGTTTAGAATCTGAGGGCAAATTTAATTTAGTTGGAGATAATAGATATAAAGATGATATCATTGCTTTAGAAGATTTCCTTAATCTTGCTCTTCCTATTGAAGAAAAACTTTCTAAAAAATAATTATCCTTTCAAAGATCTCCTTTTTTTTGTAAAATAGAAGTATGTTCAAATCAGTTTCTCCAAAAGTTGATTTTGTTGAATTAGAAAAAGATATTTTGAAGCGTTGGGAAAAGCTTGGAATTTTGGAAAAATATCTTTCTAAAAATAAAGAAGCTAAAAAAAGCTTTTCTTTTTTGGATGGTCCTATTACGGCCAATAATCCTATGGGAGTGCATCATGCTTGGGGAAGAACTTATAAGGATTTATGGCAACGTTTTTTCAATATGTCTGGATCAAGACAACGTTTTCAAAATGGTTTTGATAACCAGGGGTTATGGGTAGAGGTAGAAGTAGAAAAAGAATTAGGTTTTAAAAATAAAAAAGATATTGAGAAATACGGAATAGAGAAATTCGTCAATAAGTGTAAAGAAAGAACTCTTCATTTTGCTAAAGTTCAGACTGAACAGTCGCAAAGATTAGGTTATTTCATGGATTGGGAAAATAGTTATTATACGATGAGCGAAGAGAATAATTATATGATTTGGGGTTTTTTAAAAAAGGCTTGGGAAAAGAATAATAAAAAAGGTCTTTATAAAGGTAGAGATGCCGTTCCTTGGTGTCCTCGTTGTGGAACAGCTATTTCTCAGCATGAGATTCTAACTGAAGAATACAAGGAATTAACTCATGATTCAGTTTATTTAAGATTGCCTTTAAAAGATAAAAAAGATGAATACTTCTTAGTTTGGACAACTACTCCTTGGACAATCCCAGCCAATGTCTTATTAACTGTCAATCCAAAGTTAAAATATTCTTTGGTTTCCTTTGAAAATAAGAAATATTGGCTAGCTTCTTCTTTGGTTAAAAATATCTTTAAAGAAGGATTTAAGGTAGAAAAGGAAGTTCTAGGAAAAGAACTTGAAGGAATTTCTTATCAAGGTCCTTTTGATAATTTACCAATCGTTAAAAAAATAGCCAAAAATCCTCATTTTCATACGGTTGTTCTATCTAAAGACCTCGTTAACGAAGAAGAAGGAACAGGTATAGTCCATATTGCTCCTGGATGCGGTTCTGAAGATTTCCAGTTGGTAGTTAGAGAATATAAATGGTCAGATTTGGTTTTACTAGCCATTAATGATGGAGCCAATTATATTGAAGGTTATGGCAATTTAACCGGTAAGAATGCCAAGGATAATCCTGACCTGATCATAGATTATCTTAAGGAAAAGGAAGATTTCTTATTTAGTGTTTCCCCTTATACTCATCGCTACCCAACTTGTTGGCGTTGCAAGAAAGAACTTGTCTGGCGAGTTGTTGATGAGTGGTATATAGCTATGGATCCGTTTAGGGAAAAGATTAAGGCTGTGGCTAAAAAGGTTAATTGGATTCCTAAGTGGGGGTTGAAAATGGAACTAGATTGGTTGAAAAATATGGGCGATTGGTTGATTTCTAAGAAACGTTATTGGGGATTGGCTTTACCTATTTGGGAGTGTCAGAAGTGTGGTAATTTTGAAGTTATTGGCAGTAAGAAAGAACTAAAAGAGAAAGCTATTGAGGGTTGGAAAGAATTTGAGGGCCATACTCCTCATCGACCTTGGATTGATAAAATTAAAATGAAGTGTTCTAAATGTGGTAGTGTATCTTCAAGGATTAAAGATGTCGGTAGCCCTTGGCTAGATGCGGGGATTGTTCCCTTCTCAACCTTAAATTACGGAAAGGATAAAAAGTATTGGCAAGAATGGTTCCCAGCCGACTTTATTACAGAATGTTATTTTGGTCAATTCAGAAATTGGTTTTATTCATTATTGGCGATGTCAACGGTTTTAGAAGACAAACCACCATTTAAAAATCTTTTGGGTCATGCTTCGGTGAAGGATGAAAAGGGAGAAGAAATGCATAAGAGTAAAGGGAATGCGATTGCCTTTGATGAAGCGGCTGATAAGATTGGGGTTGATGTTATGCGTTGGATGTATTGTCGACAAAATCCAGAAATCAGTTTGAATTTTGGTTACAAAGCAGCTGATGACGTTCGCAGGCAATTCCATTTGCTTTTATGGAATGTTTATAATTTCTTTATTAATTATGCTAATTTAGATAAATGGCAACCTAAAAAGGATACAAAGATAAGTAAGAATGTTTTAGATAAATGGATTTTGTCTAGAATAAATGGAGTTAATGGAGATGTGGTTGAAGACCTTAATAAATTTGATGTCTTTACGGCAACAAAAAGGATAGAAATGTTTTTAAGTGATTTATCTTTATGGTATGTACGTCGTTCCCGAAGTAGAGTTGGTTTTAAGGCGGTATCCGTAGATGATAAAAATGATTGTTATAATACTTTTTATCAAGTTTTGGTAGATTTAAGTAAAATTATCGCTCCTTTTATCCCTTTCTTATCAGAAGAAATATATACCAATTTAACTTCTCAAGACTCAGTTCATCTTTGTGATTGGCCGAAGGCAGACAATAGTCTTGTAAATAAAGATTTAGAAAAACAGATGAAGTTTGTGAGGGAGGTTTGTGAGATGGGACATTCTTTAAGACAAGAAAAGAATATCAAAGTACGCCAACCACTACAATCTTTGGTTGTTGAAGGTAGGGTAGAGAAATTATCAAAAGATCTAGTCCAATTAATTAAAGAGGAGCTAAATATTAAAGAAATTAAACTAATCGAAAAGAAAAAAGAGAAGAAAGCCATTTTGGATACAAAAATTACTCCTGAGTTAAGAGCTGAAGGAGAAGCAAGAGAACTAATAAGGCAAATTCAGCAACTTCGTAAAGAAACTGGTTGTTCTATTAATCAAAAAGTTAAGGTAGCCGGGCCTAATTGGCCAAAACAGAAAGACCTTTTAGATTATATTAAAAAAGAAACTTTATCAGAAGAATTGCTCCCATCTGATGAATTAAAGATTGTGAGTTAATAATGTTTAAACGTCTTTTTAATCTTGACTGGGTTATTGTCGGACTTGTTTTTATTCTTTTATTCCTGGGGCTATTCGTTCTTAAAAGTATTTTTCCTTCCTTATTTATTCAACAGCTTATTTGGGCTGTTTTGGGGATTTTTGTCTTTTTTATCTTTAGCAGTATTGACTATGAACGCTACGAAAGGTTATCTTGGGTTTTTTACTTTACCTCAATATTCTTTTTGCTTATTACTTTTCTATTCGGAGCCATTACTCGTGGGTCAGTAAGATGGCTTGAAGTTGGAGGAGTTGGTATTCAATCTTCTGAGTTGGTCAAGCCTTTTTTGATATTATTTTTGGCGACATTTTTATCAGATCAAAAAACTAATCTTAAAAAAATTATTTATTCTGGTCTTTTAACAGCCTTAATTGCCTTATTAATTTTCCTTCAGCCTGATTTAGGCAGTAGTTTAGTTGTTTTATTTATTTGGTTGGGAATGATTTTGGCCAAGTCTATTAAAGGAAAGTGGATTGTTTCAGGATTGGTTCTTTTTGGTTTGTTTTTCCCTTTATTTTGGCGTTTTTTAAAAGATTATCAAAAGGAACGTATTTTTACATTTTTAAATCCCTCTTCTGATCCTTTAGGTTCTGGTTTTAATTTAATCCAGTCTAAAATTGCTGTTGGTTCAGGACAACTTTTTGGACGGGGATTAGGGAGGGGGACTCAGTCTCATTTACAATTCTTACCAGAAAGGCATACTGATTTTATTTTTGCTTCTTTGGCGGAAGAGTTGGGTTTTATAGGTTCTTTAATTTTGATTTTGTTATTTTTCTTTTTACTTCTTAAAATCTTACTTTTAGCTGTTAATGGTAAAGATCGTTTTACTTCTTTAGTCTGTATTGGGGTGTTTAGCTTATTGTTTATACAGGTATTTGTTAATGTCGGAATGAATTTGGGATTATTACCTATAACGGGTCTTACTTTGCCTTTAATTTCCTACGGCGGTAGTTCTCTTCTCTCAACAATGATTGCCTTGGGTATTGTAAGTAGCATCGCTAAAGATAGGGATAGAAAAAAGATGGTTGAGATTAGGTAGAGAAAACATTATAATTAGATTCTATGAAAAAGTATGTCGTTATAAAAATCGCTGGTTCTCAATGTAAAGTCTCAGAAGGAGATGAAATTGAGGTTAATAAGATAGAGGGAGAGAAAGATTCTTCCTTAACTTTTGAAGAGGTTTTACTTTTAGTAGATGATAAAAAAATAAAAGTAGGACAACCTTTAATTAAGGGAGCAAAAGTGAAAGCCAAAATCGTTGATCAATTCAAGGGCAAAAAAATAAGAGTGGCTACTTATAAATCTAAATCTCGTTATCGTCGAGTCATAGGTTCAAGGCCCCTTCTTACAAAAATCAAGATAGAGAAGATCATTTCTGCTTGACAATTGTGAAAAGATTGATTACCATATATGAAAATTGAGTAATTTATTTTATGTCAAAAACAAAAGCTGCAGGTAGAACAAGACAAGAGAGTCCCCGCGTAGGGAAACGTTTGGGCGTTAAAATTTTTGGAGGAGCAAAGGTTAAATCAGGAAACATCATTATTCGTCAAAGAGGAACCAAATTCCATCCAGGTGAAGGAGTTGGTCTAGGTAGAGACCATACAATCTTTGCCTTGAAAGACGGAGTTGTTCAATTTAGTAAAAAACAAGGTAAAAGCTTAGTTGCGGTAGTTTAAAAAATGGCTGAACAAAAACAAGTTATCGAATTAGATATTAATATGCTTCAAGCAAATCCCTTACAACCAAGGGGTTTGCTTACCAAAGAATCTATGGCTGATCTAGCCAAATCAATTGAAAAACATGGGGTTTTAGAGCCCTTAGTTGTGGCTAAAACTCCAGCTGGTTATCAATTGATTGCCGGAGAAAGACGTTGGAGAGCCTCTAAATTAGCTGGTTTAAAAACAGTTCCTGTAATTATTAAAGAAACTACTCCTCAAGGAATGTTAGAGATGGCCATAGTTGAGAACGTTCAGAGAGAGGATTTAAATGCTATTGACCGAGCCCAATCATTTGTAAGATTAATGGAGGAGTTTAATCTAAGTAATAAAGATATTGCTGATAGGATTGGCAAGAGTCCCCCTTTTGTTTCTAACTCTTTACGTTTGCTTAGCTTACCCGATGCTTTAAAAGATGGTTTGCTTTCTAATTTGATTACTGAAGGACATGCTCGTGCTTTGGCTGGGATTGAAGACCCAAAATTAATGGTTGAAGCTTATAAAATGATTTTGCGTGAAACAGGTTCTGTTCGTCGAGCTGAGGAGATTGCTAGAAGGGTGAAGAAAAACGCAGGGCAACTCGCTAAGTCAGATTCTAGTGTTCCTCATATTATTTCTGATGAAACAGACAAGATAAAAGAGGACATACATCAATTCTTAGGTGGAGATAGTAAAACAAAGGTTAAGGTGACAAGATCAAGGATGGAATCAAGAATATTAATTGTTGTCAAAGGCAATTTAGAAGAAACAGAGAAAAAACTTCAGAAAATCCACGAAAATCTTAAATAAAAAAATCTAAGGAATTTTAGTTATAAGTCCCATATCATTTAAAGGCCAATACCTAAGCCAAGCTTTTCCAATAATATTGTCTTTAGGGACAAAACCCCAATCTCTTGAGTCAGAACTATGATTACGGTTATCTCCTAAAACGAAATAATTATCTTCGGGAACGATAATCTCTTCTCCTATTTTTAAGAAATTACCACCAAAAGTTATTTTTTCATTTAAATAAAGCTGTTTTAAGGGGTTATTATTTATTAGAATTTTTTCTTCTTCAAGTTTCACCATTTCTCCAGGTAGGGCAATGATCCTTTTAATATAATCATAATCTTCGTTTCTTGGAGCAGTAAAGATAACGACATCGTCTCTTTTAGGATCACTTAGATGGTAAGAAATTTTATCTGTTAGAAGATAATCTCCATCGTGGAAGTTTGGAAACATAGAGTTACCATCAACTTGATGTGGTTGGAATAGAAAGAGATAGACAATAACGAAAATTGCCAAAGCAATAACAATTGTTTCGATGATATCCAAAAAAATAGAACCAGCCTTCTTAAAAAAGCTCATGATAATATTATGCTTTAAGGAATATTGGCTTGCAAGTAGGAAATCTGTTAAAATTTGGGGATGAGGTCGCTTAGCTCAGTTGGTTAGAGCGTTGCATTCACATTGCAAAGGTCAGAGGTTCGAATCCTCTAGCGACCACCATTAAAGGTTCGATGTCAGATTAGCTTACTTGGAAGGTTGATTATTGGGATTATTTTTATTGGGTGGAGTTGTTGAATCCCTACTTTTTTTTTGGATCCTGTTAGGTGTTTGGAGGGTTGTTTCTTTCTCCGCCAAAATTAGATATTTATCACCTTTTTGATAAGCACTAACAGGAGGGGTTTCAATTAGAGATATCCATTTTTCTTTCATTTTTTTTAAAAGCAATTAGGTCTAAAAACTTTCTGTGATTAAATATTATCTCTTTAGGAAGGCATAAGCAAGTTAAGCTAAATGAGGACTTATTTTTTTCATTCATTTTCTTCCAATTGTTCTCCATGTTAATATATTACAATATCTAATATGAAAAAAACTTCCATCATCCTTTTAATCGCGATCATTGCCGTTTTTTTTCTTTTTGACCTTATTTATTATTTTGAATAGAATCGGCTTATCAGAGGTTACAGAGAACAGAGATTCTTCCTTAATAAAAGATAGTTCACTTAATGTCTGCCTTTGGCGGACAAAAACTTTTAATTATTTCCGATAATTATGTCTAGTTTGGGTCTTAGACCCTCAATCTATAGTGTTCATACTCTGATAAAATAAGTCCGAGCCTTGTTGTAAAGTTGCATTTATTTATTTAAAAAGAAAGAATCCTTCTCGGGAAAGAAGTTTGGCGCTTAGGATGTTGATATGAGCTTCATAGGAAGAGGAATTTTTCGCTTTGTTTAATTTTGTTTGGGATAGGAGATACAAAGCGCCATAATCTGGATTTATAACACCTTTTTTAGAAAGTTTTTGGAGCTTATTTTCTATTTTATCGAAGATTTTTTGAGCCAATAATATTTCTCTTTTTAAACGACGTTGATTATAAATTCTTTCTTTATTGGTTTCATAAATAACATAAACATCTTCTAAATTATTAATAATTTCCTGAGTTTTATTTTTGAAATAAAGTCCTCTATCTTTGCCTAATCTAGCTGTTCTTTGCCAAAAACTAATGGTAAGCCTGAATTTGTAAAGAGAAATAATGGCTTTTTCAAACTTATCTTTATTCAATAAAGATTCGGTACGGTTTAATTGGATAAGAATGAGCCTTTTCATAAAAGGATGAAGAGATTGTTGTTTAATCTCTTCTCTTAAATTTGAAATTTGATTTTGAGCTGTTTCGATATAAATTTCGCCTGTTTGATCAATGATTGGATTTTCCAAAGGGGCAGAAGGATTAAAGGCAATTTTATAGCTAATTTCATCTCCTTCATTAATTGAACCAGAAGTAGTCGTCCAAAAATCTTTATCGTTAAGAATTTGACCGATATGTAGGTCATAAGGGCCATTAGCTGTTCCTGCCAGATTTATTTGATATTCGCCTGATAAAGGATCAGTAATTATTATTAGTTTGTCATCACCATCGCCGACTAAATTTCCATTAGGATCAGTAATTGCTATAGTGGCGGGAGAAGCAATTTGAAAAACCAAAGAAGAATTGTAATTAAGATTGGTAGAAATAGTAGAAATAGAGCTTGGGCTTAAGTTAAACGCCTCCATAATTTTTTGTTGAGAGGTAGATGAAGTTACTAATTCTTGATGGTTAATATTCTCTATATAGGTAACAGTTGCTCCATTTAAAGAAGCGCTTTCAGATAAAACTACTCTATCACCCTCGTCTAATTCTTCACCACTAGGTTTACCATCCGACCAAAAGCCAAGTAGACGATCAAGCCAGTTAGGGTCAGTAACATTTATCCATCTAGTAGTGCTATTAGAAAAAGTGCCAAGAAAATTATTAGTTACAGAAAGAAGATAACTTGGTGGAGAGTTATTAAGATTGATTAACCAATCATTTTTTTCTGACATCTGACTTAATTCTTTTTCATCTCCATTTTGTTTAAGATAATTAAAAGTTGGCAGAAGATCGTTGAAAACAGGGGTGACAGTTCTTAAGGCTTCCATATTAGTTGAAAAGTTTGGTTTCCTTAAATGAAATAAAAGTCCAATACCGATTCTTTGCCAGGTGGGAAGAAATTTACTCAGATTACCACCTTCCCAAAGATAATAAACGGAGGGAACCCCTTTAAGTGGCGAACCTAAGGTGATTAATTGATCGACAGAGTTTTCTTGATTATTTTGAATATAATTTCTGGCGACTAATCCTCCCAAACTATGTCCCAGTAGATCAATTTTTTCTTCAGGTAAAGGATTGACAACATTTTCGATATATGTTTTGAAGTCTTCGGTGATAGAATTAACTGGTTTAGTCCAATTATAATTAAAGACAAAAAGATTTTTATTTTCACCTTCAGTTTCATAGCCAGTATTTTTGAGTGTTTCGATTAAACCATCGTAAATCTTAATTCCGGGCATCATATACCATTCAGATTGCGGTTTTTCTATATCCAGAATCATATTTTCATGATTCCAAGAACTACCAAGTCCTGGGAGAAGTACAAGGGGTTGAAGAGAAGTTGGTGTAGGAGTAGGGGTAGAGGTAGGGATTACTTCTTCACTTGTTATATAGATATAATCAATTTGGAAACTTGACCATTGTGCATAATTATGGTGATCGAGAGGATCACCAAACCACAAAGTTGTAGGCTTTTTAAGTGTTTGAGAAGAGGTGTAAACAAGATCGTCAATAGTAAAATGAGAGTCATTACTGACGTAGATTTTATATACATTGTTTAAATATTCTATTTTTATATGATAGAAATTTGTATCAATTTCGTTATTTTGGTTAGATTTGAATATTATAACGTGTGGAGTACAGTTTTTGTCTATAGGGCAATCAGTAAAGGATATATTTAAAGTTCTTTCATATACGGAATCTTGCCAGATCTTTAAAAAAAAGAGATCAGAGTAGTGTTCATTGAAGTATTGATCGGAAGTACCATTTGGCGGAAGAAGATTTCCGAGGACAAATCCTGTTCCTCGTGTGGCGGGGTCGGTATATTGAATACCAAGTTGAATGTTGAAATTTCCTTCTGTTGGGAAAAGATTATTTTTAGCGGTAACATATGGACATGTACCTGCATTGGATGATATATGGACAGATCCAGATTCTAAAGTAATAGTACCTTTATTGGTATAACTTTGCCATACATGATCATTTAAATTACTGCCGTTAAATTCTTCCTGAAAAGCAAAAACTTTTTTTGGAAAGAGAATAAAAAGAAAGGCCAATGCAAAGAGAATAATAAAAAACTTGTGGTACCTTAATTTTGACATAAAAAAAACCGCTTTCCGGCTTGTTTAACTAATTAAAATTCTCTTTACCTTATTTGTCAAGGAGTAATTGTTGTTAGCCTTAAATTCTGATAGACTTTAACAGTATAATAGTGACATTGTAGGAAAAAAGAGTAATGGTTTACGTGGTTAAATTTCAAGGATTATTTTTAAGGAGGGCTTGAAAAGTATGATTATTGGAATTGATGCTGCTTGTCTATCAGTAAAAGAAAAACAATTAAAAGCGGGTGTTTATTATCTAGCATATAATTTATTGAGACAAATTTCTCTTCTTGATAAAAAAAATCAATATTTACTTTATAGTTTTTCTCCTATTCCTGGTGAAGTTCTTTATAACTTCAATAAACATATAGAAAATAAAGTTTTGTTACCAGAAAAATTCTGGATGAGTCTGCGTCTCTCATGGGAAATGTTTTTAAAAAAGCCAGATATATTTCTAGGACTTGGTCAGGCTTTACCTCTTTATCATCCTTCTAAAAATATTATGTTTGTTTATGATCTTGCTTTTGAGGGTTATCCTGAATGCTATCCTGGTTCTTACCGTAGATTATCTAAGCAGACGAAATTTGGTACGGCCCATACTGATAAAGTAATAGCAATTTCTAATTCTACAAAAGAAGATTTAATGAGGCTTTATGGAGTTAAAGAAGAAAAAATAGAAGTTATTTATCCTGGTTTTAATCCTTCATTCTCTCGTCAAAGTAAAAAGAAAATAGAAGAAGTAAGGATAAAATATAAACTTAAAAAACCTTACTTCCTTTTTGTTGGTTCTTTAAAGCCGATTAAAAATGTTCCAGAGATAATTGAAGCATTTGCAAGTTTTATTAAAAAAACAAAGAAAGATTATGAATTGGTTCTGGCAGGAAGTGATTTTTGGTTAGATGAAAATATTTCAAAGAAAATAGAAAAGTTAAGATTAAAGACTAAGGTTAAAAACTTAGGTTATGTTTCTAAAAAAGATCTTCCTGCATTGTATAGTGGGGCTTTTACTTTTGTTTCTCCTTCCTTATATGAGGGTTTTGGGATACCTCTTTTAGAGGCTATGGCTTGTGGTGTTCCTGTTATAACTTCTAATTTAGGGTCTATGCCAGAAGTGGTTGATAAGGCAGCTATTTTGGTTGATCCTAAAGATTCTAAACAAATAAAAGATGCTATGTTAAAATTGGATAAAGATAGAAGGCTAAGAGAAAGATTAATTAAAAAGGGGTTACTTCAATCTAAAAATTTCTCTTGGAAAAAGTTTGCCTCCTCTATTCTTAGAGTAATTAATAATTTATGAAAAAAGCCTTTATTGTTATTGTTAATTTTAATAATAAGAGAGATATTTTAAGATGTCTTTATTCTTTAAGATATGAAAGGGCTGAAATAATTGTTGTTGATAATAAATCTTCCGATGATTCTATAGAAGCGATTAAATCAAAATTTAAACAAGTTAAAATCTTAGAAAATGAAAAGAATATTGGTTTTGCGGCTGCTTCTAACAAAGGGATTAGATATGCTTTAAGAAAAAAAGCTGATTATGTTTTACTTTTAAATCCAGACACCATTGTAGAGAAGAATTTTTTATCCAGTCTTTTAAAGAAAAAAGCGGATATCATTTCTCCGGTTATTAAATTTAAAAGACAAGGGGAGTGGGTTTATGATTTTGGAGGCAGGGTAAATTTTTTAATTGGGAGGACGACTCATTTAGAAAAAAGCGTTTTAAGTAAAAGAACTAATTTAGTTGATTATGTTTCGGGGTGTTGTATGTTAATAAAAAAAGAAGTCTTTGAAAAGATGGGCTTTTTGGATGAAAGATATTTTATGTTTTTTGAAGATGTTGATTTTTGTCTTCGGGCTAAAAAATCAGATTTTAAGATTAAGGTTGATTCTAGCGTAACTATTTTTCATAATCTCTCTGAAGGGAGGGAGAAATCTCTAAAATGCCACCTTTGGATGTTAAAAAGTAACTTTATTTTTATTAATAAGTGGCTTAAATTTTATAAGAAACCTCTTGCTTATTTCTATTTGTTTCTTTTATGGGTTAAAATTTTAGTTAACAAATGATTAGTGTTGTTGTTTTAACCAGAAACGAAGAAGAAAATATTAAAAACTGCCTTCAGTCGATAAAAGATTTGGCTTCTGAAATTATTTTGATTGATGATTATTCTACGGATGAGACAATAAAAATAGCTAGAGACTTAGGGGCAAAAGTTTTTTTAAACAAATTAGATAGTGATTTTTCTAAACAACGTAACTTTGGTTTAAAAAAAGCTAAAAACAAATGGGTAATGTTTTTAGATGCTGATGAAATGGTAAGTAATAAGCTTGCCCAGGAAATTAAAACAGTAATTTCTAACGATAAAGATATAAATGGATATTTCTTTAAGCGCAATGATTCTTTCGCTGGTTGTTTTCTAAGGCATGGGGAAACAGCTAATGTACGATTATTAAGATTAGCTAAAAAAAATAGTGGTTCATGGCAAAGAAAAGTTCATGAAACTTGGGATGTCAAAGGCCAGACAAAAGAATTTAAGAATCCCTTATTGCATTACCCGCATTCAACAGTTACAGATTTCCTCAAAGAGATAAATTTTTATTCTTCACTTCATGCTGAATCATTAAAGAAAGAAGGAGTGAAACCAAGTTTGTTTAGGCTTATCTTTAATCCTCT
>Ga0075125_10001112_pt1 | contig 12697 bp, 17 predicted proteins | sample AntAceMetag02UKN_FD_69810 | JGI IMG/M metagenome (GOLD analysis project Ga0075125, IMG submission 69810) | Saline lake microbial communities from Ace Lake, Antarctica - Antarctic Ace Lake Metagenome 02UKN | ecosystem: Environmental > Aquatic > Non-marine Saline and Alkaline > Saline | place... | reverse complement strand
GGAGCCTATTTTAATATGGGGAAAACCTGGGGAAAAAATACCGACAGATATATATGATGAACCATTAAGGTTGAATTTAGACCAAAAAATGGCAAAAGAGGGTCATCCAACACCTAAAGCAGTAGGATTAATAAGTTTAGTCTTAAAAGATTATAAACCAGACACAGTTTTAGACCTATTTGGTGGCTCTGGTAGTACTTTAATAGCCTGTGAACAACTAAACAGAAAGTGTTATATGATGGAATTAGACCCAATTTATTGCTCAGTAATCATAGAAAGATGGGAAAAATTAACCAATAAAAAATCAACAAAGGTAGACAAATGAAGGGTAAAAAAAAGAAATTCTTTGAAGCACTAAAAGAACAATTAGGAATAGTAACGGCAGCAGCAAAACAAACAGGGATAAGTAGAGCTGCACATTATAAATGGTTAAAAGAAGACCCAGAATATAGAGTAGAAGTAGAAAGGATTGATGATTTAGTATTAGATTTTGCAGAAAATGCTTTATTTAAGTTAATGAAAGATAAAAATACAGCATCAATAATATTTTTCTTAAAAACAAAAGGCAAGAAAAGAGGATATATAGAAAGGCCTGAATTCCAATTTAATAAACAAAACAATGTTAGTGTATCTGTAACAGAGGAAAAACTAAAAGAAATAGCAAGTGCTATTGATGAATATGGAGTATGAGATACAAAAAATTATTAAATCACCAATCGCTTTATGCACCTTAATATTTGAAAGGCCATTTGGTTATCAAGCAAAATTTCTTAAATCTAAATCTAATAGAATTGCATTTAGAAGTGGTAGGCAAGTAGGTAAAACCACAATTTGTTCTGTAAAAGCAATTCATCATGCATTAAACCAAGATAAAGCAATGGTAGTCATCTTAAGTCCTACACAAAGACAAAGTAGTTTAATGTTTAGAAAAGTAAGGGCTTACTTACAAAATGAACTTTTAAGAGAAGAAATAGTCCAGGAATCTCAAACTATGATTGTATTTAGGAATGGTTCAGAGATACATAGTTTACCTGGAAACAACCCAGATACAATTAGAGGATTTAGTCCAACTCTATTAATAATTGATGAAGCTGCCTTTGTAAAGGATGATGTTTATGTTGCAGCAGAGCCAAGTTTAGCTGCAACAAATGGGCAATTAATTATGACAAGCACACCTTTTGGTAAGAGGGGGAGGTTTTATAATGCTTTTTCAGATGAAAACTTTGAGAAATATCATATCCCATCAATAGAAAGCCCATTAATTACACAAGATTTCTTAGATGGACAAAGGGGTAGTAAAACAGAATTAGAGTTTAAACAAGAGTTTGAGGGTGAGTTCTTAGAAGAAATGGATACTTATTTCCCAAGAGAATTAATACTATCTTGTGTTGATGATGAAATAAATGAATCTGATGTTAAAGATAAATGTGATTACTATTTGGGTGTAGATATAGCAAGATATGGATTAGATGAAACAACCTACACCATAGCAAAATTAGACAACAAAGGAATGACTACAATAATCCATATTGAATCTACAAGTAAGAAACCTCTAACAGATGTTATGGGTAGAGTTAAGAATTTAAATGAGTTATGGAATTTTAGGGGAGTTTATATTGATGAATCAGGGGTTGGTGCAGGAGCAGTAGATGTTTTAGCAAAGAGTAATGTTAAACTAAAGAACTTAGATAATAAGAAAGGTGGAATTCCATTTACATTGCAAAACAAAGAAGAAATGTATAAAAACCTTAAATTAATGATGGAAACAAGCATGATAAAATTCCCACACCATGATAAACTAATCCAACAATTATCAGATATGCAGTATGAATATACTGAAATAGGACACACAAAACTACACCATCCAGATGGTGGACATGATGATTATCCTGATAGTTTAGCATTAAGTGTTTCTGCATTAATTAGAATGAGATATAAGCCCTATATTTCTTTGAGATAAAAATATATAATCATTTTATCAATATATATAAATAAACTAAATCTTGAGGTTTTATGGTTAAGAAGCAAAAAGGATATATTGCTGTAAGTAAGTTAGATAAAAGCAAATTTATCTTAGAAAGCTATAAGGGTGAAGTAGTAGATGAAGAGGTTAAATTTCCAAAGGATTTAGGTTCAAAACACCCATTTGGTTTTGAAGATGCTGAGAAAGTTTATAAGAGTGTAGGGCTTATTTCTGGAATAGTTAAAAAGATAACTGATAGTATTGTGGGAGATTTCCAATTAAAAGTAAAGGATGAAAACACACAAGCACTATTAGAAAGCTTTATTAAAGAAACAAACTTCACAATAATATTAAGACCCTGGATAACTGAGGCTATATATAAAGGTAATGGGTTTATTGAATTAGATTTCTCTGAAAAAATACCAAGACTAAGAGTATTAAATGCTAACAATATGTATGTTAGAAGAAATAAAAAAGGAAAGGTTTTATCTTATAATCAATATGTTGGTAATATGAAGAAATATACTCCAACATCAAGTAAATTAATAACCTTTACACCAAGTCAAATAGCTCATTTAAAGATTAATGAAATACCTGATGATGCTTATGGATGGGGTATATTAATGCCAAATGAAAGAGTTATTGAGAATATTGTTAAGGGTGAACAAGATATTCACGAAATAATGAGCAGAAAGGCTGGAGCTCCAATACATGTTAAAATAGGACAACCAGGTGAAAGTGTTAATTCTGAAGATGTAGATGATATGAGTGAGAAACTTAAATATTTAACTAATAGAACAGAATGGGTTACTGATGGGAATATTGATATGAGTGTATTAAATTTCTCTGACTTAGGAAAGAACTTAACAGAAACTCTAAATTATGATTATCACCTATTGATTGCTGGGATGGAAGTTCCAGAAGTTTTATTAGGTAGTGGACAACTAAATGAGGGGATAGCAAGAGTCCAATTAGAAGCATTTCAAAGGAAAATACAAAGTTATAGAGAAAATATACAAGCCGTAATAGAAGAAAGAATTTTAAGACCTTATTTAATTTCAAATAATTTAGATGAAGATATAGAATTTATTTGGAATCTTCCAGGAGAGGAAGAAAAGAATAAGAGAGTAGAACAAATAAAAGGATTATTAACTGCTCCTTTAAGTGAGAATATGAAAAGAGAATTACAATTAGAATTAGCAAGGATATTGGAATTTAATGATTTAATAGACTTATTAGAAAAGCCAGAGAAAGGAATTGATGAAGAAGAAAGAGAAATAAATAAACAATTAAAATCACAACCATTAGAACAAGAAACAATGCCTGATAAGGAAAAAGAAAAGCCAAAGAATGCTGAAAGGGAAAAAGAAGAAAACCTAAAACAACCAGAAGTTCCAAGAGCTAAGACAAAGTCAAAACAAGAACCAATAATAAAGGAAAAACCAATAAGTAGAACTATGGATAATTTAATCCAGGAAGAGATAAAAAGAGTTAAATCTGGTGAAATGGATTTAAAGGAATATATTAATCTCCAGGAGTTAGCTGGTTTTAATTATTCAGATTATCTTATTAATATTCTAAGAAGGGTAAAAGCAGAAAAGTTTACAGACTTATTAGCAGAAAATGACTTAGACTTAAAATTAGGTAAATTACCAGAAAAAGAAATTAAGAAACTAAAATTCGTATTAAATGATGGATTTAGAAAGAATAAGACTATAAGGCAAATGGAAAAAGAGATTAAAGAAAATATCAATCTAAAGGATAGATACACATTAAAGGATAATGAAGAAGTATTAACTATGAGCAAAGAAAGTAGACCAAATGTAATTGCAAGAACAGAAACAATAAGATTGGCAAATATGGGTTTACTTGATACTTATAAAGACAATAAGGTAGGACAAGTGAGGTTTTTAGCAGCATTATCTGATAGGACTTGCCCTGAATGTATGAGTTTAAATGGTGCAGTTTATAATATAAAAGAGGCATATGGGTTAATTCCAGTTCACCCAAATTGTAGATGTACATGGGTGAGCATATGATAATGAAACCTAAATGCCATAATTATGATAATTGTGGTAATGATGCAATAACTTTAGTAAATGGTTTATGGTTGTGTAGTGAATGCTTTATTAAAATAAAGAAAGGAATAGAAGAAAAACAACAGAAAGATATGGAGGGTTTTCTAATTGAAGAATGATAATAAATAAACCTGAAACAAACCAAACAATAATCTTTGATAATCATTGTGGGGATATACAATTTGACTTATCTGGTGATGAAGCAATAGCAAACGAAGATATAAACGATACACTATCAAGACAGAAATTTATGTATGGTGGATTAGGAAATAACTTAACATCAAGAGGAAATAATAAAGGAATATTTAGAACAAGAGTTAAATCAATATACTTAGAACTATGAAAGAAGAAATAGATATAAATTATAAAAGTAATGAGTTTAAAGTGAGCTTAAACACAGAACAAGGACAAGTATCATTTAAAACAAGAAGCCTAAAAGGATTCTTAAATTCATTAATTATTGAATCAAATAACCCGGTAGAACTATTAATAGAAAGCGAATTAGGATACTTAATAATTCATAGGAGACAACATGAAGGGGTAGGCTATTATTGCCCAAGAAATAGAACTACAACACCTATTGAGGATATGCGGGATTCTCCATCTTTTGAGAAATTTATTTTAAATGAGAGTTTAATTATTACTATTCTCGGTCAAAGAAACACCGATGTTACATTAATTATGAGATTTGATTGAATATATAATCATTTTATCAAAATATATAAAGAAATCTAAATAACCTATTTATGTAAGATGACAAAAAAAGCAATTAAATTATCATATAGTGTTCCAATTCTTGAGAAGGGATTTGAGAATGATGACTTCTTTATAGAGGGAACAGCTATAAATGCAGCAATAACTTCAAATAATCATAAGTTTTTAGCCGAAGAATTAGAACCAGCAGCAGAATCTTTAAATGGTGTTCCATTATTAATAGACCATGTCAATGAAATAGCCTCAATTAAGGGGAGAGTAATAAATGGTATATATGATTCTGTAAATGAAAAAGTTAATTTTAAAGCAAAGGTAATTGATAAAGAAATTAAAAGTATGATTAAAGATGGAAGAATAGATAGTGTTTCAATTGGTGCATCAGCAGAAGATATTGAAGAAGATGGTGGTTTTTACATTCCAAGAGGAATACAATTTAAGGAATTAAGCTTAGTTGCTATCCCAGCAGATTCTGGTGCAACATTTCAAATTGCTTTAAAAGAAGCATATCAATCAAATTCGAATGAATTGAAAGGAGGGTTAAAAATGAGTGAAGAAGAAATTAAGACAGAAGAACCTAAGGAAGAAGTTGTTAAAGAGGTAGAAGCAGAAGCTGAAAAGCCTGAAGAAACTAAAGAACAACCAACTGAAGATTTATCTGAGAGTTTAAAGACCTTATCTAAAGAAATTAAATCTCTAAAAAAACAAATAACTGAAATGGCAGATGTTGATGAAGAAAAAGAAGAACCTAAAGAAGAAACTAAAGTAAAAGAAACTGAAGAAGAAACTGAAGAAGAAACTAAAGAAGAAGCTGAAGACGAAGAAGTATTTGAAGAAAAGGGATATAAAATAGTTCAAGGATTTGGTTCTTTAAAAGGCGGCTCCTTTACTTTAATAAGATAAAATGACACAAGCAAACCCATTAGGGGCAGTTGCAATTTTTGATGCTGGTATACCAAGAACTCTTACAGGAAAAGCAAGAGAGGTAATATCTGGTGGAGAATTTGTTTTCTGTTCAGGAGCAGACGGTGTTGTTAGTTCTGGAGTTTCAAGTTATGCAACTACTGATGTAAAAGTAGCTTTATGTAATCATTGGGGTAGATGTAATGGAATTGCATTAAACAATGCAGGTTCAAACGAAAATGTTACCTTTGCAAGACAAGGAGACTATCTATTAAGAAGTGCTGGCGCAATAAGCGGAGGCGGATTAATAGTATTATCAAGTGGAGCATCATCTTATGAAAGTATTGCACCATTAGGATATGCACAAGGCGGAAGTAATGTTGCAGGAGTTATAGGTAGAGCAATCACATCAGCAGGAAGTGAAGAATTTTTACTTGCAAGCTTAAATTTATAAAATGGCATTTAAACACATAACAGAATATATATCAACAGATACAGGAACAGAGGGAACTTTGTTAATACCAAAGTTAATCATGCCTAATTTAATCGACGAAGTAGACAAAAATTTATTACCAAGAGAATTGGCAGCAATAGTTTATACTCCACAAATGTTAGCAAATAAGGGCTCGCAATTTACAATCAATTTAATTGATGACGGAATTGCAGTAAGACAAGTTGGAGAAGGTGCAGAAATACCAATGGATGCATTAGACTATTCAACAGTTACATTAAAACCAGTTAAATACGGAGTAGCAGTTAGAATTACAAGAGAGATGATGGAAGATTCTCAATTTGAATTACTACAAAAACATATTAAATATGTTGGTAAGAGAATTGGAGAAAAAGAAACATCTTTAGTAATTGATGAACTAAATACTTGTTCTAATACGGTATCTGGAGGTGCAGCAATTACAATTGCAAACATCGCAGAAGCTATGAACAATGTAGAAGGTTATGACTATACACCAACTGACTTTATTATTGGAGATGAAATATTGATGGATTTAAGAAACATCGATACTTTTGTTGAAGCTGATAAATCAGGTAATACTGATATGTTGAAAAGAGGATTCTTAGGAAATATCTTTGGAATGAATGTCGTAAGATTTTCAAGAAATGCTACAAGTGCACCAGCAACTAAAAAGAAATATTGTTGGGTAATTGATAGGGGTCAAGCTTATGTAATGGCTATTAAAAGAGACATTACAATGGAGAACTTTGACTTACCTTTGTTTGATATGCAAGGGGCAGCAATTACTTGGAGATTCGATGTTGAACTTCTAAGGGATTATTCAATCTGTAAAATAACAACAAGTTAAAAATTATTTATTTTTATTTTTTTTTTATTTTTTAACTTTTATCTTTATAATCAAATGGTAACACAATTAGGGAGTTTAATAGGACTCGTAGACGGAATGGACAAAGGAGCTGGAACATCAGGATTAGCTTGTGCAGGTATAATGCTGCATATAGGTAACCCAGATAATATAGCAACTGGCAATGTTGGAAGTGATATAATATTGGATGTATTGAACAACGAATATTATATGTGCGAAGAACAGGGCGGTTCAGAATGGATACATATAGGTTCTATTAGCTAAATTTAAAAATCGCTGAAAGGCAAGTCAAAAGACGATAAGATGGTATTAAATACAATTGGTTCAATAGCAATACATATAATTGAGAACTTTAATAATATTCCAGCTGGTGTAAGTGGAAATATGGTTGAGATTGTCGATATGGCAAGACAACATGTTGAGAATTATACTGGGCAGAATATTGGTTCTAATTCAATTGATGATAGGTTTCAACCAGCAATAGTTAGTTTTGCAAAAGCAGATACCATTGACTTTGTTCAGGCCCAAGCTGGCGGAGAAAAGGTAAGTTTATCAGAATTGAGTATTGAAGAAAGTGGTGAAAGTATGTCCTCAAAAGATTGGCGGTCAATGGGTGAAATAGAACTAAAATATCTTGGAAGAAGTGTTGGTTTTAGAAGAAGCCAAAGTTAAAATGATAAAAGACACATTACAAGCTGGATTAAATAGTATAATTGATAGAGCTGGAGACCAAATTATGATTAGATACTTCAATGAATCTATTGGTAGTGTTTGGGATGACGAATTAGTTTTAACCACCTCAGGAGATGTCTGGACAAGTGGAGTAGTATTCCCATTAAGTAATGAAAAGGGAAGTCAAGATTCTGTATTAATGGAACAAGGCAAATTAATTGATGGAGATAAGAGGATTTTTGTAGTGGGCAGTTTAAATGTTACTGGAAGCGAATTACAATCTAAAATTCAAATTGGTAGCCCATCAGGTGAAGTTTACAGGCAAGTATTGGAAAGTTATACACCAGAGGTAAATGGTGAAAAGATATATAAAAGAATTTATGTTAGAAAATTACCAATAGGCAGTCTTATTGGAGAATGAAAATACAAGTATTAGGTGAAAAGGCTGCAAAATTAAAACTTCTAAAAAAGAAAACTAAAATTAAGATAGATGAAACTATTGGTTTAAGTAAGGCTGCATTATTCTTACAGGGTGAAGTAAAACAAAGTATTGCAGGACATAGAGCTGAAAAAACAAGTGTTGATACTGGTAGATTCTTAAATTCAGTAGATTTTCAATCAAATAAAGACAATGCAGTGGTTTACTCAATGGTTTCTTATGCTAAATTCTTAGAGTTTGGAACAAGTAAATCAACAGGCAGAAGACACTTCAATAATTCTAAAGACCGAAATAAGAAAAAGATTATCTCAATAGTTCGAAATAATATCAAAAAGATTTAATATATAATCGAATTATCAATATATATAAAGAAATCTAATTTTATAAAATAGTTTAAGTAAGCGAACTAAACAAACCAAGCGAGGAAAAATGACAAGTGTATCAAGTTTCATAGGAGATATTTTATATTTTATAAAAAACGACCTAACAACAAACATAACAGACCCAATACAATCTCAAAGGAGTGGAACTTCTAAATTTATTATGACCTCTTTTCCTCAAAGAGCTGTAAAATATCCTTTGGTTACTATTAAATTAACAAATCAAGAAGCAACAAGGGCTGGTATGCAAACAACAGCTATGGATGTTGTTGTAACCCTTGAAATTCGCGTTTGGGCACGAAATGAGAAAGAAAAAGATGTTTTGAGCACAAATGTATACACAAGACTAAAAAGTATGCAATTTGTAGCTAATGGAAGCAGGGAAAATGATTTACATAATTTCCAATTATTAAGTATGAATGAGTTGGACGAAATAGGGGAAAACTCAGTTAAATCAAGAATATTAACAATACAATATTCTTTCTGGAATTTAAACTAATTATAAGGAGGTAAAATGACAAGATATATAGCAGATTATAACAAACTTGTAGGAATTTTTGAGAGTGGAACTTCTGGTGAGCCAATGACTGGTAGTTCATTTTGGATTGGACAGGTTCAAGAACACTCAGTTGATGAAGCAGAAAATAAATTAGTAAATAGATATTTAGGAACAGAAACTCGTTCTTATGATGCAATAGAACAAGGACCAAGAGATGTTACTGGAACTTTCAGTTATCATCCAATGGATATGAGGTTGCCTTTTTGGTGTGTAGGTTCAATTTTTGATACTTCTGGAACAAATTCAGAACATACAGCAACTGAAGTAAACACTAATGTAAGACAAAACCCATTTGTATCAGGAACAGGAGATTTAAATCCACCAATAAGCTTTACACTTGAAGATTCAAAACAAGCTGCGGGAACTGGTAAAAACTTTATAAGAACTATTAATGGGGTTTGCATAAATAATGTTACAATAACATCTTCTCAGGGAGAAAAAGTTAAAGTAGATATAGATTATATTGGAAAAACATCTTCTTTTAGTTCAGGAACAACAACAGCTGTAACTGAAATAACAGGTAGACCATATTTATGGAGTGATTGTTCTTTAACATTAGGAACAAATGCAATAAATACAGCAAAGGAAATAGCATTAGCAATTAATCAAAATTTTGAAGCACCACATTATATAAATGGTTCAAGAGATATTTCAACACCATATCCAAAGGATAGAGAAAATTCTTTATCAGTAACAATGGATTTAGATAGTGATGTTGCAAAGACTTTATATGAAACTTATTATAAATCTAATACAACTTTTAATGGTGTATTTGATTTAGATGCAGATTCAACAACAGGAAGCCAACATACAATATACACATTGAGTGGTTGTAAGGTAATGAGTATGGAAAACCCATCTACAATAGATGGAGCAACAGAAAGTTCAATAGAAATAATGCCAAAAACAATTTCAGCAGTAGAATATACAAGTTTAATCGGTAGTGGACAATTAAATCCTTGGTAATAAAAATGAAGGAAATAGAAGTAAATGGTAAGAAATATTCCATTAATGAGATTCCTTATTTGGAAGCAGTTGATATAGACCCAGCAAACAAGAAAGAAATGGTTTTAAAACTATTTAAAGCAAGTTTAGGGCTAACTGAAGAAGAAATAAGTAAGCTCACAATCCAAGAGGGAAAAGAAATAGAAAAATCCATCTTAGAAGTTAATGGTTTAGATTTTCAGACACCAGCCAACAAAGAAGAATAAAAAGCGAATTAAACATTTGCAAATTTTTTGAAGGTTGGACACTAAGAGATGTTCGTATATTAACTCTACAAGAGTTTAATACCTGTGTTCAAATGATTAAGGACCACAACAGACAAATGAAAAAGAAAAATGGTAAGCGTAGGTAGTGCATTCGCAGAAGGGGCAGCAATAGCCATAGTAATAAAAGGAATAGATAATTTTAGTAGCACTTTTAAAAAAGCAAATACAACCTTAGGAAAATTAGGTGGAATTGCTAAAGCAACAGCAAAAGTTATGGCTGTTGCATTTGTAGGGTTGGGTGCTTATGCAATTAAGACAGCATCAGATTTTGAAACTGCCTTTATAGGTGTTAGAAAAACAACCAATTTAACTGAAAAAGAATTTAAAGATTTAGAAAACAGATTCATAGATTTATCTCAAGAAATACCTAAAACCTTTGAAGAATTATCTCAAATAGGTGAAATAGCTGGACAATTAGGTGTTACAGGGGTTGATAATTTAACAAAATTTACAGAAACTATTGCAAGGATTTCAGATTCTACAAATTTAACTTTAGAACAAGCAGCAACAGATTTTGCAAGAATAGCAAATGTTATGGGAGAACCATTAGAAAATATTGATAGAATGGGTGCGGCAGTTGTTGATTTAGGAAATAACTTTGCAACATCAGAAGCAGAAATTGTTGATATGTCTAAGAGAATTATGGGTGCTGGAAAAACCATTGGGTTAAGCACTCCAGAGGTTTTTGGTATGAGTGCTGCTTTAAGTTCATTGGGAATTAGGTCAGAAATGGGTGGTAGTGCAATTTCGAGGGCAATGATTACTATTTCTAAATCAGTTAGTGAAGGTGGTGAAGAATTAACTAATTATGCTAATGTTGCTGGAATGAGTATTGATGAATTTTCAGAAGCTTGGAAAACTAAACCAGTTGAAGCAATGTCTAATGTAATTGTAGGACTTAAAAAAGTATCAGAATCTGGTGGAAATACATTTGGAGTTTTAGAAGATTTAGATTTAAAATCAATTAGAATTTCAGACACTATGTTGAGATTATCAAATTCAGAAGATGGAATAACTAAATCTATTGATGCCTCAATAAAAGCATGGAAAGAAAATAAAGCATTAACAGAAGAATCAGATAAAAAATATGCCTCATTTACTTCTCAAATAGATATATTAAAAAATACTTTTATTGCCTTAATAAAACCAATAGGTGAAGAATTAATACCAGTAATTTTAGATTTAGCAAAGGTTTTTGTAGATGATATATTTCCAGCAATAAAACCTTTAATACCTGTGATAGGAGAATTCTTAAAAAATGTAATAGAAAAACTTGCACCATATTTACCTGGAATAGTAGATAAATTAATGAAATTAGCAGAGGTATTTATGGAAATATTTGATGCTATTGCACCTTTAATAGACCCATTAATGGAATTAGCATTTGTTTTATTTGATGCTTTAATGCAAGTAATAGAACCCTTAATCCCAATGATAAAAGAGTTAGTTCCACCATTATCAGAAATACTTATAGCATTAACCCCAATAATCACACCATTAGCAAAAATATTAACATTAATTGTTGAGTTAGTTTCTGGTCGTGCATTAATAGCTTTAAAAATTGCTTTCGCAGTAATAACTCCTGTAATAAAGATTTTTTCAGGTGTTGTTGAAAAAGTATATGGTTGGATTGCCTCTTTAGTAGAAATAATTAAAGATTTAGTTACTTGGATTAATAAAATATCTTTAGGGGTATTAGATAAAATAGGCGGTGTTATAGGAAAAGTTGGTGGAAAAGTAGGTAGTTTCTTTTCAGGAAGTAAAAGTGTTAATGATGCAATCATAAGACCTAATGGACAAATTATAGAAACAAATCCAAATGACACAATAATAGCAACACAAAATCCCGGTGGAATAAGTATTCATATAGATTCTATTTATGGGTTAGACCCCGAAGCAATAAGTAAATCACTATCAGAGGAATTATCAACTAAAATAAGTTTATAATGGGTTTATAAGGAGGTAAAAATGAAAGACAATTTTGGATTTAAAGGACATGTAACAATAGAGAAAGTTTCAGCAAATGGAAAAAGAGAATTAATCGAAGTTTCAAATACAACAATGAATGTTGGTAAATCACAAGTAACATCTTTAATGACTGGAGATGTAGCAGGTGGAACAGCATTTGATTATATTGCTATTGGAACAGGAAGCGATACAATCATTGCAACAGACACAGCATTAGGAACAGAATCTTATAGAGAAGCTGCAACAGGAACACAACAGACAAGTGGAACAACAAACGATACAATGAGATTAATTGGAAGTTTCACAGCAGATGGAGTAAAGGTTATTAATGAAGCAGGGATTTTTAATGCAGCATCAACTGGAAGTATGTTTGCAAGAACTTGCTTTGCAGACCAATCTATGGGAAGCGAAGATAA
>Ga0075125_10001110_pt1 | contig 12716 bp, 19 predicted proteins | sample AntAceMetag02UKN_FD_69810 | JGI IMG/M metagenome (GOLD analysis project Ga0075125, IMG submission 69810) | Saline lake microbial communities from Ace Lake, Antarctica - Antarctic Ace Lake Metagenome 02UKN | ecosystem: Environmental > Aquatic > Non-marine Saline and Alkaline > Saline | place... | reverse complement strand
GAAAAAAACAAAGTAGAAAAGAAAACATATTATAAGTTTTTGGATTTAATAACTTTATATACAAATAGATATAATAAAGTAAACTTCGATAAATACAAAAAAGATTCAAAGTTATCAAAAACAATATTTAATGATTTTAGAGCTGAACTATCAAGAAATGCTGTTATAATGAAAACCACTACTACACTATGAGGATTTGACTGGTATATGAATCCTTTAATCTCTAGGAAGTGAAGTAGTAACTATACAGAGTTATTGTGATTGTTCTTAGATAAAACAAAAGAAATTTACTGAATAGATATAGAAACCTTTTTATAATATAACTTATATACAAATGATACTTATTAAAATTCTATTACGATGATTTGGATTACTGTTTCGAATGGTTGGGTTGTGAATGCCTTGAGAATACACTTGACGGGCTGGGTTTATTACATGAGCGTTACTGGTAGGTGTTTCATATGCGTTACCCAAGAGTAAAAAGAAACAAGAAGAGGATGAAATAAGAAGATTACAGATAGCAGAACTTAAAAAGAAAATCTAGTTATAGTCTCCACCGAGAGAAGCTAGTCTGGGGTGCTTAGATAGTCAATACTTTTATTTTATGATTCGAGCATTATGAAGACCAAACTATCGCACAACATTATTTTTACAAAGTTTTTCAAACATTGCAAAAATCTTTTGTGCAAAGTTCTAAAACAGACTTTCGAGTCTATGAAGAAACTAACACGAAGTAGGATAAATATTCGAGTACAGAAAAATATACCAAACTGAATTATGTGATTCGTGCTATGATTAATCACGATAGCAGTCATAAAATATATCCTATAGTTTCACGTACCCAGTATCTTTCGTGTCGTTTTTTTGGTTTTTTAGGTTCATTAACTTCCTTAAATTTATCAGGTCGTTTACGAAAAAGTTTATCATCTTTTGTTTCAAAAATATCTCACTGCTTTGTTTTATAAAATCAAAGTATTCAATCTTTATACTGCTCAATATCTATTTCTTCACCTTTAATATATTTAATCCGGTACATAGTAATACAATTATAATATAAAAAACTATCTATCAAAAGACTCTATTATATTTCAGTCTTTCCAAACTTCGATCTCCGTTCATTGTTTAATCTCTTTTACTTCTTGTTTAGCTTCATCTAATGTTTCAGGTTCTCCCATAACTAATCAAGCAAACTTAATTTGTCGTCAATCAGTTTTCTTTTTGATGATGTAAATTGTTTTGTGTATCATTTTTATTTGTTAAGATTTAAAAAAAACTTTAATCCGATATATATTTGTTTCTTTAGATTCAGATATATATTCAAAGTTAATATTTGATTTAGCATCTCAAAGAGCTTCTTTTGCTGATTGATATTCGTGGTATCCTCTTTCAATTTGTTTATGAAGTTTATCTTGTAAAGTCCAGGAATATTTATCAAAAGCTCAATCTCTATGTATTTTTAAATAATGCGTTCGTTCTTCTTTATTTATTATATTACTAAGATTATATTTATTTTTATTATATGCACGGTATGGAAATTTATTTATTAGAAACAATAAAAAATGTCGTAACTTCTCGAGAAGGTATTTTAGGACTTTTCATATGATTTTGTATACTGACCACTCTCAAAACATTCATTTCGAAATTCAAGAAATGATTTCATAAGGGATAGTTGTACTTAAGAATATAATAACTCATTGATAAAGGGTATTTTGTTCAAGAAACCACTCAATCATAACAATAAAAGATTAGTATGTAAAAGATGTAAGTAATTTGATATATACTAATCCTCTATTGTTATGCAACTGTTTGTATTTCAAGTTTTATTTTATAACAACATCCGAACATATGCACAATAAAATTTGTACAAAATTACTTGTTTTTCGAAATAAAAACTGCATACTATCGCACAAATGAAACATTGTGCAAAGTTCTCAAACAGACTTTTGAGTCTATGTGGATAAGTTTAATTTATTGGGTCTGGAAAATCTTTTTTATAAAGCTCTAAAATATTTGTGGATTTTTTACAAGCGTTTATCAATTTTTCGTCTAGTTCTTTTGAGCTTGTTCTTGTATTTGTCATTGTTTGTATCGCCGACTTACGGTCTTTGAGATGAAAGTCCAACCAAAATGAGTAACGAAGATGCTTCTCATTACGTTTCTGTATCTTCCGAGAAACACGAATCGATATACAAGCAACAAATAATGTTAGCACTCCTATTGCTAGTGTGATTAATCATAGGGTCAAGCCCGCTGTTTCTGACTCGATACGAGATAGAAACAGACAGGGATTAGAGGTAGTTCAAGTCATAATAATAAAAGTATAGAATGTAAAAAGGGCGTAACTACTCCGGCAAGAATATTACACCCTCTTATATATAAAACGTTTTAGTTTATCAATCAAATTATTATGAAATTCCCCCGCCCGAACATAGCACAATATGATTAATAGAAAATTATCAAACATAGCTATTACTAACATTGCGCAAAGTTCTTTTATTAAATAGATATTATGGAATTTAAACTAACCAAAAAACAATGAGAAACATATAAAGCTTTAGCTTCTTGAAAGTATAAGGAGATTTTAGTATGATGAGGTTGAAGTGGTTGAAAGAGTCGATGAATAGCTTGTATAGTAACCATAACTTGTCTACAATACGGTTGAATATCACGACTTGTAGGTAGAGATAACCTAAAGAAACTAAAACAATCAACACGACTAACATTTCTTAAAGTACGAAAAGAATACTGAATAATTAAAGATGTAGATTATACTGTTAATATGGCAGAGTTTGTTGTTGACTTTAAAAACGGTAGTAAGATATTCTTTGTTGATCTTTGACGGTATCCTTCCGATCCTTTCTATGATAGAATATGATCTATGGAGTTGACCTATTCACGACTAGAAGAATGACAAGAAATAGATAGTATGGTTTCAGATACAATAAGTTGAAGATATAGGCAAGCCGTTAAGGAATATAACATCGACCCTTGCACCATCATCACTTGTAATCCTAAGAAGGGGTATTTGTACGAAAGGTTTATAACACCAAACATAAAAGACCATCGTTTATTTATACCAATACTTTATAGCGACAACCCGCATATAGACCAAAAGAAGTATGCTGAATGAGTTCTTGCAAGTGGTAACAAAATACAGATAGAAAGACTGCTACATTGAAACCGAGACTATGATGATACACCTTGAAAATTGTATGCTTATGATGACCTATTAAACATGCGACATAATCCCTTGCATAATGGAAAGAAATATATATCAATAGATTGAGCTACTGAATGAGATGATTTGGCGGTATTGATGGTATGGGACGGTTGGGAAGTAAAAGAGATAATAACACGAGAAAAGAGTACAACGACCCAGATTTCAACAAAAGCAAGAGAGCTATGCCAAAGATACGGTATACCGCTATCTCATATAGTAAACGATCATATAGGTATATGAGCAGGGATAAGTCACGAACTAGGTAAGATATATCAGTACGCTAGTTGAAGTAAACCGATAGTAAAGAAATGAGAACCTAAACCATATAATCATTTAAGGGATCAGTGTTTCTTTGAGATACAAAAACATATTCATAAGATAAAGTTTCCAGATACCAAACGAAAGGATATGATAGTAGAAGAGTTAGATGTAATGAGGCAAATAGATATAGATAAAGATTGACCATATAAGGTGATAAAGAAAGATGATATAAAAGCTAAGATAGGAAGGAGCCCAAATTTTGCAGATGCAATCTCCCAAAGATGTGTGTTTGAATTGAAGCAAGAGAATAAATATCTAACAAGTTTTGTTTAGTTTTATAATATAACTTACATAATAATGACAATGAAAACTATCTCTAAGGAGATGAAAAAGATTGACGATGAAAACTACGAAATAGTAGAGTCAAGAGAAAGCACAACAATGGTAAATGGAAAAATGCTTATTAAACAGATTGCTAACTTCAAGAAAGATTTGAAGAATAAAATCAACCAGTTTATGAAAGACGAAACATTGATCGTAAATTCTATCAAGACCTACAACGGATTTTGAAAAGAGATTGAAGAAGCAAACGATTTATGATTTACTTTTGAGATACCTACAGAGGTTACATTGGAATCATTAAAAGATGAAATTAATGAAGAGATTGGTGCAGCAAAAGAATCTTTATCTAAAGACTAACAAATGAATATAAAAGATATTCAAACACAATATAAGAAAGCTGGTAAAAACAGAGAGGCTGGGTTTATCGAAAAGTTTTATATTGAAAAAAAAGGAACTCCTCAGATAATAGATGAATTATATTTAAACAGTAAACGAACTTTCTATAAACTGAAATCCAAAGTTAGAAATAAGATAAAAGAAAGCTATCTTGGAAAATAGGCAACAACAAGCACCTGTGTATTGATTTATATAATAATTTGAATAAGATAAAGGCGAATATGTCTTTATCTTTTTTTGTTAAATGAAAAAAACCAATAAGAAAACAACTGATAAAAAAAGTATAGCAGGTGTAAACTACTATAATATTTGAGAGGGTTTAAAATCTCTTTGAGAGTGTGGGGAGTTTACAGTGACTAAAGATACTTATTACAATATACAAGAACGAAACGGTGAAGCACAAGCATATAAAAACAAGATAGTAAACTGGGTAGGAAAAGAATGAATGTATCTAGAAAAGAACGGTGAAACATTCACCAACGAAAAAGAATTACAAAACATAAATAGAATATTTAAAGATGGATCACGAAAAACGTTTAAAGATAAATATTTCACAAACAACTTTTGTTCTGGAGATATATATATGTTTCCAAAAACAAATGCATTAAATGAAATAAAATGTCAGATAATGGATAGTAGAACATTAATAAAGAATGCAGATGATTTTTGAGTAATACAATCATATACACAAAGGGTAGGTGCAAAGGTAAAAGAAATACCACACGACGGACTATATAGCTCTATAGCAAGTTACAACCCTAACAATCCTTTGTATTGAAAGTCTATCTTTAAGTCTATAGTATACGATGCTTTGAGCGATAAAGAAAGTAGTCAAAGACAATACTATTATTTCAAGAATGGAATGACTAGTCAATTAATTATGTTAGATCCTGAAATAACAGATAAAGAAACACTTGAAACAATAAGATGAGATCTAAAAGACAAGTATTCTTGAAGTGAAAACGCACATAAAAGCATCATATCATCAGCAATAAAGGACGCAAAGACATTAGAATTGTCTAATAAAGATCTTGAATTGATAGGATTAAGAAAGTTTATCATCCAAAAAATGGGTATAATCTTCCAAATAGACCCTAGAATTATATGATTTATGAGTGATAGTGGAGCTGATAGGAGTATTTGAAGTATAAGGGCTGAAGCATCCGAGACAATAGAGAATCTTTCCCAGGTGTTTGAAGATGATATAAACAACTTTTATAGAGAATTTATCAATCCAAAAGCTGACTTTATCATTAGACTAAACAATGAAAGCTTTGAAGATAGAGCTGTAATAGAAGCAAAACAAAGAGAAGATGTCCAACTATGAATAATAACAATAAACGAGGTAAGAAATGAAAGGAAGTTAGATGAATTTAAAGAAGATGAAGCAAACAAACCTATGGTATCAAGTTCAATGAGTTTTCTTGAATCATTATGAGATCAATTTACAATATAGTTTTTACTTATAAATACCTTTCTATGAAAAAAGAAAAAAAGACTGTTGAAATGCAGCCAGAAATAAAAAGCTTTTTTAAAGCACAAATTAAAGCGGAATGATGAACTCCGTCTATTGTTGAAGTAGATTATATATGAGCGGATTGAGAGACTCACAAATGACTACAGTTCGAGGGGTATGCAAGCACAAACGACTTAGACAGAACAAATGATGTTGTTATGCCTGAAGCATTTGAAAGCTCCATACAAGAATATATGAAAGGAAACCCCATCATATTACTACAACATAATCATGACGACCCTGTATGAAGTATTATCGAAGCGACTATTGATGCTAAATGATTATTTATAAAAGGTATTATAAAGATTGATAGAGATAACTTATTCCAGTCAATAAGAACCTGAGTAATAAAGACAATGTCTTTCTGATATAGGATAAATGACTATGAGCAAGAAAGCAAAATAGATGCTGAATGAAACACAATCTATTATAATGTTATTAAAAGTTTAGAAATATTTGAAATATCTGTTGTATCTGTTCCTATGAATGCACAAGCACAATTTAAAAGTGCAAAAGAGTTATTAGGGTTAGAAGATGATGAGTATAAGAAACATTTTGAAATAAACAAAAAAGATGAATACCCACTTTTACAATCTATAAACGATATAATGGCAAAAAATGTAACAGAAGAAGTTAAAGAAAAAACATTGTCTGTTGAAGACAATATAGAAAAACAACTTAGAGATTTAGTAGAAGTAAAACTTTGAATAAAAGAAGATTGACCGAATAACTGAAGTGTATATGTAGTATGAATATTTGAGTGAGGTGAATTTGTATTCAATCATTATAAATATGCTGAACAAGATAACTATGATTTATATATGAGATGAGCATATGAAGAAAAAGAATGAAGTATATCTTTAATTTGAGAATTTACAGAAGTAGAAGCGAAGACCGAGCGAGTTGATAAAATGAAGGCTTTTAGAGAAGAAAACATAAAGAGTTTAGAAGAAAAAGAAATCGAAGCGGACGAAATCAACGAAGAAGTAGTTGACGATGAAAAGAATGCTAAAGAACCTAAAGAAGCTATTGAAAATCCTAAAAATACTGAAACAGTTGACTGAGATGTTGACACTGAAGCAGACGCTAAAGAAACCACTGAAAATGTGGAGACTGAAGAAGAAGCTGAAGTTGTTGTGGAAGACATAGAAAAAGCTGTAGACTCTAAGGAGTTTGTAGAACAAAAGTCTTTTGATGAAAAAAGCAAAAGCATAGACGAATTGTTATCAACTAAAGCAAATGCTGAAGATGTTAATAAATTGTTAGAAGAAGTAAAATCTCTTACTAAATCCAATGAAGATCTAGTAAAAGAAAATGAAACATCTGTAAAAGCTTATTCTGGGTTGTTAGAAATGATAATGAAGAATCAAAAAGCATTACAAAGAATTACACTTGATGGTGCAATGTCTTATAAACAAGAACCAGAAGTGAAAGCGAACCCTTTATTGAATACAAAGCTTGCTAAAAAACTTGCTGCAATAAAGAACTAGCCACCTTTTTATTATTATTTATTTAATTATGAACGATTTATTGAAAAACATCGATGAAATGAAATCAAATTTCATCAAAGGTTACGAACAAATGGACGCTGAAGCAATGAAAACTGCAAAAGACCTTGTTATGGAAAAAGCAAACGAAGTAGAGCATACAACTAATACTTGATACGGTAAAGAATTAGTACCAGTTGATGTATTGTCTACACAAATTTACAACGCTATTCCTGAATATGGAACATTTATCAACGCATTTACTAGTGGTTTTCACGGTAATGATATGGGAACATCTGATAAAGTAGTTGTAAAATGAGAAATTGCATTGCCAAAGGTAGTGTGAGAATGGACAACTTGAGCTTGAGCATTATCACAAGGTAATACTAGACTGCCAACTTGAGAAGTTTCTATAGTACAATACAGTCTACAAGTATCAGTTGATGTAAGTAAAAAACAACTTAATCATTCTGTTGTTGATCTTTTGCCTATGTTAACAGCTGATTTATGAAAATCTTTTGCTAGAGGTATTGAAGTTGCAATCTTAAATGCTGATCCTGCTGCTGGTGCAACTGGAAATGTTAATTCAGATGACCAATTATTTACAACAACTTTCAGTGCTGATGATGTTAGATTTGCTGGATACACTTGATTTAGAGCTTTGGCTGTTGCTGGAACTGCAGGTGTTGATAAATTAGATGTTTGAACATTAGATATAACAGATTTATTTACATCAAGAGGACAATTGGGTCTTTACTCTATTGCTCTTAATGATTTAGTATTGATTATGGATTATGTAGCATACAACAAAGCATTGACTATCTCAGAATTTTTAGAGTACAACAAAAATGGACAAAATTCTACTGCTATCATAGGAGCTATTTCAAATATTGCTTGAGTTGATTTGTTTGTTTCAAGAGAATTCCCAAAAACACAAGCTGATGGAAAAATGAGTAAAACAGCTGTGAATAATGTTAAAGGATGATTTCTTTATGCATTACAATCTTGTGTACAACGAGGTTACGGACAACCAATCGATACTGATATTGTTAAGGTTCCTGGTAAAGGTTACCAAATAATCGGTACAATGGAATTTGGATTCACAATTATAAATAAAAAAGCTTGAGTTACTGATCCTGCATTCGTTCTTTGATTTAATGCATCATAATCACTGGGGAGAAATCCCCTTTGTTTTTTAATTCTTAATAACGAATAAATGGAAAGCAGAAAATACAAATACAAGTGAGTAGAACATACAATGATAAGAGAAACTATAAACTGACCTAAGGTAAAAATTATGGAAGGTAAAAGCTTTACATCTTGTTTGAATAAAAGAATATTTAGTTGAACGCAATTCGAGGATATGTGAATAGTTGATGAGACTAAAAACAAAGTCCAAGACAAATCATTAAACAAAAAAGAATTGTCAGCACAGTATAAAGAAAAGTTTTGAAAGAACCCTTTTGGATGACGAAGTGCAGAAGAAATTAAAGCCAAGTTGTAGTTTTATTTAGATAGTTTATTATGGCTTATATAACAGTAGCAGAATACATGGTATATGCTTGAGTATCATCCCTTTCTACAGACGAAACAGCCAGAGTAACGGCTTTAATATTACCTACAAAGGCAACAATGGACGGTTTAATAGGTGATTTAGTAGTAAAGACTAAGACCGAAGAGATTAAATATTGTGATATGGTAAACAATAAGGGTTCTTATACTACTATAATATGTTCTAATATAGAAATCACAGCACTAACAAAGGTCAATTGAATAGCTTATACTTGAGTATTAGACACAGATTATCAGATAACAAGACCACATAACAGTAGAATTGTGTTGAAAGATATCTCTACTTATATATCTGGACTTACTTTCGATTTTTTTGATATTGAATACACAAGTTGATATGTAGTTATTCCTGAAGATATAAAATATTTACAGTATTTGTTGATAGCTGGCGAAATGTCCAAACAAGATTGAAAAGATGTTATAGAATACAAGGCTTGACCTCGTACTGTTAAATTTTCATCTGAAAAAGACATCACTATACTAAACTCGACTATAAATAAGTATGCTTTAATTTATATATAAATTTATGCCTTACGACAAAACTTGCACAATATACCCATTCATTACAACTTTAGTCGATGAGCAAGAAGTTCAATCGTATTCAGCAACTGCTATATATACTTGATCTTGTGATTATCGAGATAAAGCTTGAAAAGGAACTGATAATAATATTGTTGTTCAAGATAATGTTTCTTTAATAGAGGTAGATCTTAAATGAATTGTAGAAATTCCTAGACTTTCAAAGGTTGTATTGGATAATTGAAGCACATACAAAACAATGAGAGACCCACAGCAATTTACATTATGAAGTATAAGTAATACACTTTTAGTTTGTATGTTTACAGATGGCTAACATAGAGTTAATACTTGCTAAAGCAATGAAGCAAGTCATGGTTAAGGATATAAAACCTGCTCTTGATACCGCTATAAGTAAATGAAAAGTAAATGCTGAAAGGTTTTCTCCTATAGATGAATGAGATTATATTGAATGATTTGAAACCAAACCTGTAAAACTTGTTTGAAATACTTTGGTATGAGAACTTAACAATAATGACAGTAAGGCAACAGGAGTTGAATATGGACGGAGAAAAACATCTAGTAAATGGAGTAAACAATGATGAAGCCCAGTTGTGGAATTTTGAGTAGGAGCGAGGGTATTTGATAAAACAAATGAAGTGATCAAACAAGATTTTAGAAATAATCTTACCTGATGATAGCAAAACAAATTGTAACCAAACTAAAAACTATAAGTAATATAACTTCTATATTTCCAACTATATCGGCAGGTCAAAAATTCAAGATGATAGCTAGTAATTTTTTAGTAGTATATTTCCCTTGATGAGATCCTTATATACAAGAATCGGAAGTTTGACCGTTATGAAATAGCTATAGAATGTCATTTATGGTAGTTGGTCAAATGGGGACATCAGAACACCAGTTGTATGCACGAATTACAACACTCACAGACGAGTTGTGAGTATGATGTGGAACATTGCAAGACTTCGACTGACTAAGGGTGCGTAAAATACAAAGGACAGCGGTGTGACCTATAGTTTATAATCAAGAAAGGCCATCATCAGTAATAGATTTTATTTTTATCGTTTAAATATATGTGTATGGAATGAAAGACAACAAAAAAGGAACAAAAGAAGATAGATGCTATGAAAGTTAGTATAAAAGAAAAACTTTCGTATTCAACTATCACTGTGAATAAAATTAATATTGATTGAATCATTTATAAAAAAGGTGATGCGGTAAAATTAACTAAAACACAAAAAGAAAATTACCAAGGTTATTTTAAATAATCATTTTATCTATAAATAAATTATCATGGCTTATAAAAATAGTGATACTTACCAAAATGGATTATCTGTATATTTGTGTAATGAGCAAAATATAGATTTTACCACTATTCCATCTACTGATGCCAATACTGTAAAAACAGTTGAAGATTATATTGGTGCCAACTTCACATTTACAAGAGCTGTAGGTTGGGAAGGACAAGTTTTAGGTTTGGATTCTACACAAGAAGAACAAGTACTTGAGGCTGCTGAATGTGATCTATGAGAAATAAATAGATCATCTAAAACACTTGCAAACTTCGTAGGTAATTTTTTCTCTGTTAGAGATGAATGAGTTCTTGAAAAGATTGCTTACCTTATTTGAGGTAAATATGAAACAGAAGCAGGGACACCAGTAAACCTTGTATGAGAAGCACTTTGAACAAATGCAGCAGTATGAGACATTGTTTTCTTAGCAAACAAAAACTGAGACAATACAATTGTTACTAATGTTGTTGTTGATCTAGCAGGTACACCACTTGTTGCTTGAACAGATTACAAAGTAGAAGTAGATGACGGGTCTTTAGGTAGGCTTTGAGATTCTTACATTGTATTCTTACTTGCACAAACTGGGGTATTGGATGTTGATTACGATTACACACCAGCCGCAGCATACAGAATTTGAGTATCTGGAAACAGAAAAAGCAAAAAATATACAATAATTAAATTTGTAGCTTGTGCTGTAACTCCAGACGGAGGATGAACAGCTGTATCAGATGTATTCTACTTAGTAAAATGTTACTTAAGCGCATCATACGATATTGCATTTCCAAAAGGATCTGAAGCATTCGCACCTGCACCTTTGAACTTTACAGAGGCTACAGGTTGAGATTATACAGGGAAATACTGAATATTGAACTAATAATTGGGGCTTCGGCTCCCTTTATTTCATTTTTTATCGCATAATAATAAGTATGTTACCAATTAAAAAAGAATATACAAAAGATATTGTTGATGAAAAATGAAATACAGTTGCAGTTCTTAAATACGACCAAGCGAGTATGTATGAATGGTATAAATTCGTAGAGTCGGAATATATGAACTTAGAATTACTAAAGATAATAAACAAGTGAATAGAATGGAAAGTAAAAGATCAAGAATCAAAAGACGCTATAATAATGAGTCTAGTTAGTCAAAAATTCGTTGATGAGCTGTATAATACCAGATACAAAACACACGAGTCTATTTATACTAGTAAGGGATGAAAACAAGCCATTCAACAGTCTAATATAGTATATATATGTAAAGAGTTATGAATAACACCCCACGAATTACTACACGATTACACAATGGAAGAATTCGGACGATATATTGACGGTTTGATGTATAATGTAAATGAACAATCGAAAGAATGAAAAGTAATAAACAATAGAGCTATGATTTGATCTGATAAGAATAAAGATAAAAAACAAGAGAATTTCAAAAAGATAGAAGACTTTTTAGATAATCTAGACGAAAATGGCGGTACAAACGGAAGCAATAAACAGTCAATACAAAGTAACGCTTGATCAGTGAAGTCTAAAGAATGCAAGTAATCAAGTGCAACAGTTCGCGAGGGATACTGGAAAGGCTCTTGATTCAAAAGCCCTTTTAAGGTTGCAAGTAAAATCAGATGAGGCAAGAATAAAGGTGCTTAAATTAAAACAACAAATAAAAGAATTATGATGAGAATTAAATGCTCCTAGAAAACTAAGAATTGATACAAAAACAGCACAGTCCAATTTAACAGAAGCAAACAGGAAACTACAAAACTTTAAAAACACTGGGGATGCAACAACAAGTAGATTACAATCAAAATTTGCTGGTGTTTGAAAATCAATCGTAAGTAACTTCATAAATCCAGTCACTATTTGAATAGGAGCTATTGTTGCTTTATGAAGTGCTATAGTTTCTTCATCAAAAACGGCTTTGGCATTCGAAAGTGCGTTTGCTTGAGTAAAGAAAACAATAGAATGAACCGATGAAGAATTTAAGATATTAGAACAAAACTTTAGAGACCTTGCAAAGACAATCCCATTGACATTTGAGGAACTAACTGCAATTGGTGAATTATGATGACAATTGAATGTTGCAAAAGAAGA